>Ga0265293_10001249_pt1 | contig 56242 bp, 51 predicted proteins | sample Munlanlewell138R_FD_192505 | JGI IMG/M metagenome (GOLD analysis project Ga0265293, IMG submission 192505) | Leachate microbial communities from a municipal landfill in Southern Ontario, Canada - Leachate well 138R | ecosystem: Engineered > Solid waste > Landfill > Unclassified | place: Canada... | reverse complement strand
TACGCCTGTACGAGGATGCCATGCATCCGACCGCAGATTAAACCTATAAACACAGCGCCGCCTGACGCACCGCTGTCGCAGGCATGGCCTGCTCGTACAAAAGCGGGTGCGTAGTTTACGTCGGTGTCCTGTTGGAGCACAATTTTTGCGCGATGCGGACTGGTCGGCAGCATCGTAAGTCGGGCATTTATGCCCGCGCACGTACTTAGATACGCTGCATTAAGATGATGAATGGGCTACTGAGATACGCTACATTCTATCCAATAAAAAAAAGCGCCAAGTCGAGTCTCAAATTCAGTACGGCTGTCCGGCATCCCTTGCCCCGCCTGGGTTTGAATCGATTGACGCTTTCTCTGTGCCCGTCACTGGCAGTGCTAGCATGCCCGCATTGCTCTGTCAGTACACAGACTTAGCCGTTAAAAGCTCATATCCACACGCGTCCACCAGGTACGACCGGTTTCATACACGCGGGTATCTGCTGGCAAGTCAAAACCTGAACTACCGGCGAGGTTAAGATGCTCGCTGTATTTCTTGTTGAACAGGTTGTCGATACCGGCGCTGACTTTCCAATTCGAATCAATGCGGTAGGCGCTGTTAAGCGAGAACACACCAAAGCCTGAGCTTGGCCCAAAATCCTTGCCCGCGACGTTACCACGACCACGATCGCGATTATCAACTCTGTTTTGCGCGGCTACCAATCTCCAAAGCGCACCACTACTCCACTTATCCTGCTCATAACCCAAGCCTAGACGTACTTCAAGCGGCGGCATTTGCGGCAAAGCTCGATCTTCACTGGTATTTTTACCCCATGCATACGCCAAGCTAGCATCAGCTTTCCAACCCGGAGCAAAACGATGTGAACCACCCAGTTCAGCTCCCATGATCCGTGCATTAACATTATCGATATAACTCATAGTATGAGCTGTATTCATTCCAGGCTTGTAGCTAAATAGGATGTAATCACGGATGTAACCTACGTAACCAGACGCCCACAGCTCTATCGGACCCTGAGCATACTGGATGCCAAAATCAAGCTGGGTGGTTTTTTCAGGTTTAGTACTTAAGAATGCTGACGGCGAACGGCCATTGCGCATGTGATTAGCGCCGGTGAACGTTTCCCAGTAATCAGGGAAGCGTTCACTATGCCCAAGCCCCACATAGGTTGTCGCAGGTAAGCTAGCCAAATCATGCTCATGACGGATAAAGCCACTTGGCAAGGTTTTGCTGACGCTGTTCTTGTAACTGGGGTTATCAAAGCAAGCCATACCCATCATATTGCACAACGTAGGACGCATATCCCTAGCACTATGGCGGTCGACTCTCACACCCGAAACAAGCTTGTCACGCTCACCCAACTGCCAACCCAACTCACCAAAGGCGCCCCACTGCTTCATCTCAGCATCCCTAGTCATGTTTTGCTGCTTATAGGTTGCTAAAGGTCCTTTGCGTGCACGGTGCTCACTGGTTTGCCCGTCCACACCAGCAATCAGCTCAAAGCTATCCCACTGCCAAGTACCTTTTAAACGCCCACCTACAGTACGACGATCTACTTGGCTTACGAAAGGGTTGCGCATAGGCGCCATAGGTGATTTAGCATCAGGTGTACGCAACTTATAGTTATCCATAATATGGTCGGCGTAGTTGTAGTACAGCTGTGCTTCCAGCGCTTGCCAGGTATCGGTGATATTCTCCTGTTTAAAGCGCAGCGCTACACTTTCGCGCTCAAACTGGGTGCCATCCATACCGCGACCGGCGTAGCGTGATTCACCATCACCCCCACCCACGGTTAATTCCAGCAAGGTATCTTCGGTAGGCGTCCAACCGAGCGCCACATCGGAATTCCACTTATTCCAGCGCGAAGGTACACGGTCACCGTCGCCATCGTTATAATCATGCGCTTTGGACGCGTTCGCCATCAAGCGCACATAGCCCAGACTATTACCGATAGCCGCATCTAGGTTACGGTCAAAACGGCGGTGCGAACCCACCAACACACTGCCATCTACGCGCATGCCCGGCTCTGAAAACTGCTCTGGCGAGCGCTCAAACAAGATGGTCGCAGCCGAGTTACCCGGTCCCCACTGCACGGTTTGCGGCCCTTTAATCACGGTTAATTTATCGTAAGTTTCTGGACTGATATAGGAGCTGGGTGAGTCCATACGGCTTGGACAGGCACCGAGCATCTCCCCGCCATTAGTCAACAGCTTTAAACGTGAACCAAACATGCCGCGGAACACAGGGTCGCTGTTGACACCGCCACTACGGATAGCAGAGAAACCCGGAATAGTTTTTAAATAGTCCGCACCATCACTGGCCGGAACAGGCTGACGTGGCTGTTTGGTATCAGTCACCACCACACCGGGGGACTGCTGAGCAACACCAGTCACCACAGCCGTAGGTAGTTTAAGTTGTTGAGTTTCTTCAGCTTGCGCTATCGAAGAAATGGAAATACCGGCCACAGCCATAGCTACAGCCCATGCAAGCGGCTGCTTAGTTACAGAAATATTTTGCATACATTCACCTAAAAGCTTTTTAAACAACCAGCTGCTGCACGCAAGGTATCAGCGTGCAGCAATTAGCTAATTCACTTTTTCAAATAGTTTAGGCGAAAATAGGGGGAGCGCGCGGTGCAGCATGCGCTTGTAAGCAAGACTGGTAAACATCCAGTGAAACCAGTTCTATGACAGCAGGTTGCGCGGCCCTAGGGGGTAGCGCAAAAACAAGCTGTAAAACCAAGCCGGGGCTAAAGGTCAGTAAATCACAATAGCCGCACATCATCAGGTCGTTAACCCACTGCGGCAAAGAAGGATTGTTCATATGACCCATCAGCGCATGATGGTCCATATCATGTTCAGCATCAGCATGCTGTTCGTGGTGCGTCATCGACTGGTGCGACGGGGCGACCAACTGAAGCTCATGAGCGTTTTCTTGCGACAAAAGACTCTGCGCCCCTGAAATCAAGGGGCCTAAGTGCATCATCAGCACAGCAAAACAGCTGAGCCAAAAAGCTAGTCTAGGTCGCGTAGAAGTAAGCAAAGTATTTTCCTTAAAGTTTGCCGCCTTTTAATAATACATAAATTAGCGCAGATGCACTTGCGTCACAATGCCACCAGAGATTTAATTTCGAAACAAGTTAACTTTGCGCAAGAAACAAAGAAAACACCCACTAGAAAAGTTATTCCTGCTAATCATTACAATTATGTTGCATTTTAACCAAACTATATTTAAATTCTAAGCAACCAAGGCTTTACCAAAGCCAATTTTCTTGCAATTTAATCAAGGCACAACCTATGAGCATGTTAAACAACCCAGCTAGCAAATACCACGCCTATCCAGTGTTAAACCTACCTGACCGCACTTGGCCCAATAAAACGCTTACCCAAGCACCCATTTGGTGTAGCTCGGACTTGCGCGATGGCAATCAATCACTGATTGAGCCCATGAGTCCTGAGAAAAAGCTGAGGTTTTTTAAAACGCTGGTAGCTATTGGCATTAAAGAAATTGAAGTAGCCTTTCCATCTGCCTCACAAACCGACTTTGATTTTGTGCGCATGCTTATCACAGACAACCACATCCCAGAGGACACCACTATCCAGGTGTTAACCCAAGCTCGCGAAGACTTGATTGCCCGTACTTTTGAATCCTTGCAGGGCGCTAAAAAAGCCATTGTGCATGTGTACAACGCCACCTCGCCGGCCTTTAGAAAAATCGTTTTCAAGCAAGACAAAGATGGCGCTAAAGCCTTGGCCGTGCATGCAGCGCAGTTGTTAAAAAAATACGCCGCGCAGTATCCAGAGACAGACTGGCGTTTTGAGTATTCACCGGAAACCTTTAGTGCGACTGAACCGGATTTTGCAGTGGACGTCTGCAATGCGGTGCTGGAAATTTTAGAGCCCACGCCCACGCACAAAGTCATCCTTAACCTGCCTGCCACGGTGGAAGTGTCTACGCCTAACGTGTATGCCGACCAGATCGAATACTTTGGCCGCCATATCAATCACCGTGACAACGTTATTATCAGCCTGCACACCCACAACGACCGCGGCACTGGTGTCGCTGCCAGCGAGCTGGGCTTATTGGCCGGCGCGGATCGCGTGGAAGGCTGCTTGTTTGGCAATGGTGAGCGCACCGGTAACGTGGATCTGGTCACCATGGCGCTTAACCTTTATACCCATGGCATCGATCCGCAGCTGGATTTTTCGGATATCGACAGCATTCGTAAAGTCGTCGAAGAGTGCAACCAGCTGCCGGTACACCCGCGCCATCCTTATGTAGGTGATTTGGTGCACACAGCGTTTTCCGGTTCGCATCAAGACGCCATTCGCAAAGGCTTCGCCCAGCAGCAAGCCGACGCGCCTTGGGAAGTGCCCTATTTACCCATCGACCCAGCTGATATTGGTCGTAGTTATGAAGCGGTTATTCGCGTTAATAGCCAGTCAGGAAAAGGTGGCGTAACTTATTTGCTAGAGCAAGAATACGGCATCAACATGCCAAGACGCATGCAGATTGAGTTCAGCCAGGTCATTAAGGCAGAAACCGATCGTACTGGGCTTGAGGTTCCTGCTACAAAAATCTATCAAATTTTGCAGCAGGAATACCTAACGGCTAATAGCCCCTATCATTACCAAGGCCACCGTTTACAAGAAAGCGATGGACTAACCGATGTTATTATAGACGTACTGTTCGATAGCAACCTGCACACTCTGAATGGTCAAGGGAAAGGGCCTTTAGAGGCTGTGGTTAGTAGCTTAGCTCTTGATGTGGATATCATGGACTACTACGAGCACGCCATCGGCAATGGCAGCCAAGCTCAAGCTGCTGCCTACGTTCAATTGCGCCAAGGCGGCAATAAAGCGGTCTATGGTGTGGGCATCGACGGCAATATCACCACAGCGAGTATCAAAGCGCTGTTTAGCGCGCTTAACCGCTCGCTAACTGCGTAGCTTCGGGGCGTGCACAAGGTAGCGTGGGCCTGCATGCCTGCGTTATTAAACCATGCGCCCGCTTTTGTACGAGCAGGCCATGCCTGCGACAGCGGCGCATCAGGCGGTGCTGTGTTTGGTCGGATGCATGGCATCCTCGTAGAGGCGTAACGCTCCAACTAGAGTATCTAGGTGCTGAAATTCTGGACTTGGCTGAACTGGCGCAAAACTTCAACCAAGGCACAGTCTAGTGTGGGACCTGCCTTGGCAGGGAACCGGAGTTTAAACCATAGCACGGACTCAAACTCTTTTGCTCAGGTCTGCTTTGGGTGTATTCCATCGTTCCCCGACAAGTCGGGTCCCACAAATGCAAAACTCAGGCTCTTGAACTAGCTGATAGCCCAATCGCGCAAAAGTTGCGCTCCAACAGAGCACCTATGTTTAAACCCCACATAGGTAGCGCGGCATTGATGCCTGCGTTTGTGCTAACTTAGTATCTTCACTTCATCTGATAGGTGCTGACATGCCTTGGTATATCTGGTTACTCATCGCAACCGCTTTTGCTTCGGTTATTGGCAGTCTATTACTGCTGCGAGATACCGCAGATAAAATGCCCATCGACCCTAAGAAATTAGAACGCATGCAACAACGTAACGCTGAATTAGCTGCCAAAGAGCGCACTGAAGATTCCAACTCATAGGAGCCACACATCATGTCCACACGCACTGAAACTGACAGCTTGGGTGCTATAGAGGTACCTAGCGACGCTTACTGGGGCGCACAAACACAGCGCTCAAAAGAAAACTTCGCCATTGGCCACCAACCCATGCCGCTGGCCGTGGTGCACGCACTTGCACACATCAAAAAAGCAGCCGCGCGCGTCAATGCAAATCTGGGCGAGCTGCCTGCCGATATTGCCCAACTGATTGAACAAGCCGCTGACGAGGTGATTGCCGGCAAGCTGGATCAGCACTTTCCGTTAACAGTCTGGCAAACCGGTAGCGGTACGCAAAGCAATATGAACGTTAATGAGGTGATTGCCGGGCGCGCCAATGAAATTTCGGGGCAAACTCGCGGGGGTAAATCACCGGTACACCCTAACGATCACGTCAACCGTGCACAAAGCTCCAATGATTGCTTTCCCACGGCCATGCATATTGCTGTATTACAAGCAGTACATAACCAGTTATTGCCAGGCATTAAAATCCTGCGTGAGGGGTTGGACGCACAAGCTAAACGCTATGCCAATCTGGTCAAAACGGGCCGCACCCACATGATGGACGCCACTCCAGTCACCTTTGGTCAGGAGTTATCAGCTTTTGTCGCCCAGTTAGACCATGCCCGTGATGCTATCGAACATAGCCTGCCGGCCATCTGCAAGGTTGCCCAAGGCGGCACGGCAGTGGGTACTGGGCTGAACAGCCGCCCGGAGTTTGCCGAGAAAGTCGCCGCAGTGCTAGCCGAGCAAACTGGCCTGCCACTGAGTAGCGCCCCCAACAAGTTTGCCGCTCTTGCTGGTCACGAGCGGTTGGTGGTTTTATCCGGCGCACTCAAAACGCTGGCCGTGGTGCTGATGAAACTAGCCAACGACTTGCGCTTACTCGGCTCTGGTCCACGCGCCGGCTTGGCTGAGGTACAACTACCCGCGAACGAGCCGGGCAGCTCGATTATGCCGGGCAAAGTAAACCCCACTCAGTGTGAAGCCCTATCAATGTTGGCCTGCCAGGTGCTGGGCAACGACACCACCATTAGCATTGCTGCCAGCCAAGGTCATTTACAGCTCAACGTATTTAAGCCCGTCATTGTGCACAACCTACTAGAATCCATCGAGCTACTGGCCGACGGTTGCGTCAACTTCCAAAAACAGTGCATTGCAGGTATGACTGCCAACGAGCAACAAATGGCCGCTCACTTAGAAAACGGCCTAATGCTAGTTACCGCACTTAATCGGCATATCGGCTACGATAATGCGGCTAAAATCGCTAAAAAAGCCTACGAAGACAATCAAACCCTACGCCAAGCGGCGCTGGACTTAGGTCTGGTCACCGACGAGCAATTCAGCCAATGGGTGCGCCCAGAGGATATGTTGCAACCTGAATAACTTCTGAGCGTATAAAAAAAGCCGCAACCTAAGTGTGCGGCTTTTTTTATTACAACAAGCGGACATAATCAAAAATAGCAACTAACGCATTACTTTTTCTTTTCTTCAGCCCATTCCTTAACGTCTTCAGCAGCTTCTTTGGTGGCGTCCTTGACATCATCCCATTTTTCGCTCACTGCTTCTTTAGCGGCTTTTGTTTTCTCTACAGTTGCATCCTTCAACTCTGCAGATTTTTCTACCACTGTATCTTTAGCTTCGCCCAATTTTTCCGCAGTAGCATCCACTACTTCGCCAATTTTTTTATCAGTCGCTTTAACCGCATCCTTGGTTGCTTCAGCAGCGTTATGAGTTGACTCCTTCACTTTCTCAACCACGCTGGATTCCGGTTTTTTAGGCTGCGCCGCCTTGCTTGACTCTTGCTCACTGCAGCCTGCCAGTAAGGATGCAGAAACAATTAGGGACGCTAGTAATGTTTTTTTCATGGTATCTCCAGACAATAATTCACGTGGGTTAAACACTGTAAAACTCGGTTAAAAAACTCAAACACCCTAGTGAATAAGACTGCAAAATAGCCTCATTGTTCAACTTCACCAGCAATCTCTGCGCCTATGTTTTCCCAGCCTAGCCGCACTTGCTGTCACCGCAAGCAAGGCAGGTCAAGCAACCATCCATTTGCACAGCCGCTTGTATGTGACATTTGCTGCACAACTGCGCACCGACTGGGTATTTCTCTGTACTGTCATCACAGTTTGCCGCTGTTTGCTTTGCCGCTGCCAGCTGTTCAAACTCAGCTTTTTTCTGCGCAATAAACCGCTGTTGATGCTCGTCTAAGTCGTTATCCATCAAGCCGATAAATTTAAGGTGGCGCTCAAGCACATCGCCAATCTCAGCCACCAAAGAAGGCATCCACTGCCCTCCTTGTTTAAAGTAACCGCCTTTGGGATCAAATACACTTTTCAGTTCTTCGACCAAAAACGTACAATCGCCGCCCTTACGAAACACCGCTGAAATAATCAGGGTTAATGCAGCAATCCATTGATAATGTTCCATGTTTTTTGAGTTAATAAAAATCTCGAACGGACGGCGCTGCTCATGTTCACTGCCCTGATTCAAAATAATATCGTTAATCGTGATATAGAACGCATGCTCGGAATTGGGCGTTTTTATTTTATAAGTCGACCCCACCAGCAGCTCAGGGCGCTTAACTTTCTCGTGCATCTCAACAAACTTTGGTTCAGGCGCGGCAGCAGGCTGTACTTTTTCATTAGCTGTGACCACTTCATAGCCAACTATTTTTTCATCAATTTTAATCGTCATTATTGTTTCCTCTGCTTAAAATTTGCCGTAATAGCCTTCTTTCAAAGCCTCGTAAAGGTTGGCGGCGCTATGCATTTCACCGTCATACTCAATCTGCTCATCACCCTTAACCTCAACATTAGAACCATCTGCCAGTTTGAACCTATAGATGGTTTTTGCTAAATCTTCCTCTTTTACCAAAACGCCCTGAAATGCTGCTGGGTTAAAACGGAACGTGGTGCAACCCTTTAAGCCCTGCTGATAGGCATACAGATAAATATCCTTGAAGTCCTGATACGGATAATCCGTAGGCACGTTGGCCGTTTTCGAAATTGAGGAGTCAATCCACTTCTGTGCTGCGGCTTGCACGTCCACATGCTGAATCGGGCTGACTTCATCAGCGCTAATAAAATAGTCAGGCAGATTATTCGTCTGCGCCTGCGGGTCAATGAGTGTGCGGTACGCTAGCAGCTCGTAACTGAACACATCTACTTTCTCTTTGGACTTCTTGCCTTCACGAATAATATTGCGGAAATAGTGATGGGCAAAACTCGGCTCAATACCATTGGAGGCATTGTTAGCCAGCGACAAAGAAATCGTGCCAGTGGGGGCAATCGAGCTGTGATGGGTAAAACGCCCACCCTGTTCAGCCAGCGCCTCGATCAACTCAGGCTCCTCAGCTGCGACCTGCTGCATATAACGACTGTATTTGGCCCACAGCACTTTGCCGGTCACTTGCTCGCCTATTTTATAGCCATCCTTCTTCATTTCTGGTCGCTTGGCTAGCATTGCACCGGTCACACTAAATACCTCATCCATGATCGGCGCAACGCCTTTTTCCTGCCCCAACTGCAATCCCGCTCGCCAGCCTTCCAGCGCCATTTCTTTGGCCACTCGCTCAGTAAACAGCAGTGACTGCGGATCGCCATATTTCATACGCAACATACAGAGGGTTGAACCCAAACCAAGAAAACCCATGCCATGACGGCGTTTACGCATAATTTCTGCACGCTGTTCAGGCAACGGCAAGCCATTAATCTCCACCACATTATCGAGCATGCGGGTAAAGATATTCACCACCTTACGGTATTCATCCCAGTCAAAACTGGCTTGCTCGGTAAAAGGCTGACGCACAAAACGGGTCAGATTAATCGAGCCCAGCAAGCAAGCACCGTAAGGAGGCAAGGGTTGTTCGCCGCAGTTATGTGCGTGCAAGCCATTACCGTCAAAGGTATTAATACCTGGGATCTGTACGTCATACACATCTTCATGACCATCAGCCATAACTGACACTACTGTGGCAGTAAAGTGTTCACGGTTAAGTTGACGACGGTAACCACTCAATACGGCTTGCAACCGCTCCGCCTTAGCGCAGTCGGCAAAGCCAATGTGCTGGGCAAACTCAGCCAGATTGTCACTGCTGATTACCAGTTCATGCTGCGCTTGAACGGAGTAATGACGCTGCCCTCCTTTGCCGTCTGGCAAAAGTGTAAAGCCTGCAGCACGGCGTTCTGGATAAATAGTTGAAGCCACTCCCAGACGCAACAGCATACGCTGGACAGCCTCTAGCCTTGGCAAGTCTGATTGGGCTAGGCGTACGCTAACGCCTTTGCTTTGACTGCCTTGCACTGAGCCGTCCGCATCAAACAAGCCGCGTAAAAAACCACGGTAAAACTCACTGGAGGTTTTCTCTAACGCTGCTGTAATCGCTTTATTGCCCGGCTGCATGCCTAACTCTGTTGCCAAATCACGCAGTGCGGCAGATTTTAAACGGTATTCACCACGCCCCTGCACCTGTACCCAACCACTAAAGTCTGCACGATGTGTCAGTGTTTCGGCGCAACGCAACGCTTCAGCCATTAAATTACACGCAAAATTTTCATCCCCATTAGCGACCGCTTGCTGCGGCCATACCGAAAGCACTGCTGCTTCTTGCTTAAGCGTGCCATCACCGATCAGCAGCCCCAATAAAAAACCTTCTTCAAAATTAAGGGCGCCGGGCCAGTACGCAGCGTTACGATGGTTATTCAGCAGTACCTTATCGCCTGCCTTAAGCTGCCCTGCTTCACACCATTGCGTTTCAGTGCGCCAGCGGGTTTGCTCGGTCACCTTGCGGACGCGATGATCGATGGTTAAGCGCAGTGCATGTCCTTCTTTGGTTTGTAGGCGGAGCACGTCTTTTCTAGCAGTACGAAAAAACCCTTCGCCACCACTGGCGTAATCAACTCCGTCCACACGCGCTATAAATGGCTGACCTAACAAGTCTTGCACCTGCCGCGGCCCTTCAGCGGTTTGCACCCAAGTATCTGCAGTAACACAGGGATTTGTGGCGCGAATTTCTTCACAGAACCAGTTGTTATTAAACTCATTCACCCGGTCAATCAGGATAAAACCGGGCTCGGCAAAATCATAAGTGGACGCCATAATGGAGTCCCAAATCCGCCGTGCTTTCAGGGTGCGATACACTCGACACGCCACCATGCCATCTTCACGGGTAATGTATTTTTCAGTGGTGGGCCAATAGCGCCAAATCACTTGGCTGGTGTCATTTACATCCAGCTTATCGGTTTCCAATTCTGCTGGACTCAGTGGAAAGGCCAGCGCCCAATCACTATCCTCTTGTACGGCCTGCATAAACTCACGAGTAATCAGTAGCGACAGGTTAAATTGGCGCAAACGACCGTCTTCACGCTTGGCGCGGATAAAATCCAGCACATCAGGATGACCAACATCAAAAGTTGCCATTTGCGCGCCGCGGCGGCCACCGGCAGAAGACACGGTGAAGCACATCTTGTCGTAGATATCCATAAACGACAGCGGCCCAGATGTGTAAGCACCAGCGCCTGAAACATAAGCACCCTTGGGTCTGAGCGTGGAAAACTCATAACCGATACCACAACCGGCTTTTAGCGTTAAGCCTGCTTCATGCAATTTGCTTAAAATATCGTTCATAGAGTCACCCACCACTCCAGAAACCGTACAGTTAATGGTGGAAGTGGCTGGCTTGTAGGCTGTTGCTCCGGCATTGGAAATAATGCGTCCAGCTGGAATCGCACCACGATAAAGCGCCCATAAAAACTGCTCGTACCAATGCTCACGCTGCTCGGGCAATTCAATCTCTGCCAACGCTCGCGCCACCCTTTGGTAGGTTTCGTCAATATTGGCATCAATGCCGCAGCCATCCTTGGTTTTCAGGCGGTATTTCGCATCCCAAATATCTTGCGAAGCGGGCTGCAAACTAATATCCGTCTGAGATGAAGCGTGGGTAACTGCTGCACTTGCTTGATTCATTATGATCTCCTAAACAATCTAATCTGCGGCAAAAAGCCCCTGGAAAACACTTCCAGAGGCTTCGTAAGCAAACCGCAGAAACACAACCTATAGTAAATTAGTGGTGATGCTACGCCATATATTGTGTTTATCAAGCAAGATACAAAAAGATTTCTTGATTCAAATTATGGCCGGCCTGTGAATGCCGGCAACACTAGGTGTTGCCGGATATGCCGTTTATCGGAAAGGTATTAGTGATGCTTGGCTTAAGCTGCGCGCCAAACTTAACGACGTGATGCAGCGAGCATCAAGGCTTTCATTTCTGTGACCGCTTGGCCAATACCGACAAATAACGCATGCGCTACTATGGCATGACCGATATTCAATTCGTTGATACCGGGAATCGCAGCAATGGCTTCGACATTCTGGTAATTCAGTCCATGACCTGCGTTTACAGTTAATCCCTGCTTCAGAGCAAAGGATGTAGCTTTCTGTATTTTCTCTAGCTCTACTGCCAGCTGCTTAGCATCATTAGCCTTTGCGTAATGGCCGGTATGCAACTCAATGGTGGTCGCTCCAACGCGTTTAGCCGCCTGAATTTGCGCGTTATCTGCATCAAGAAAAATGGATACTTCACAACCGGCTTGTTGTAAGCGCTCAACCGCTTCGCTGATGCGCGCCTCCTGACCTAACACATCCAAACCGCCTTCAGTGGTTAACTCTTCGCGCGTTTCCGGCACAAGACAGACATGCTCAGGGCGAACTTTTTCGGCAATTTTCAGCATCTCTTCGGTGACACCCATCTCGAAATTCATCGGTGTGTTCATCACTTCGCGCAACAGATAGACATCACGATCCTGAATATGACGACGGTCTTCGCGCAAATGAATGGTAATGCCGTCTGCGCCAGCCTGCTCAACCAACAAAGCTGCTGTAACTGGGTCAGGAGCTTGGCCACCGCGAGCTTGGCGCACCGTGGCAATATGGTCGATATTTACACCGAGCAAAATACGTTGTTTTAAATTCATGAAGAAAGCTCCTTTTGCGTAAGAAAAAGTTCGCGGCTCATTAACGGGCGTTGACCCAAATGCGGTGCCAGTGCTTGGCGCATCAAACGCTTTGCCGCTTGTAGCACCTCTGGCTGCTGCCATTGTGTCGCCGCTAGGCTGTGTAAATCAGCACCCAAAAAAGCCCCAGGCAAAACGCGACTCAAGCGCTCAAAGCCAGCATCGGGCTGTAAAGCGTACCAGTATCGCATATCAATAGGCATCTCTTGAATGTCGTGCGTTAAGGAAAACCCATAACCCAGCTGTTCCAGCAAACGCCATTCAAAGGTGCGCAGCAACGGCTCTAGCGCGTGCTCTTGAGCCAATGCCTGCAAGGTTATTTCATAATGCTGAAAAACAACGGGCTGCGCATCGGCCAAAGGCAACATGCGCATCAACAGCTCATTTAAATAGAGTGCGCAAAATAGGCGCTCACCCTGCAATAAATAAAACTGCCCACCGGACTCCAGCTGTGCCAGCGTTTTAAGTTCAGAACGGCCTTTAAGCTCGACATCTAATAAAACAAAGGGTCTGGCTAAACTGCCTTTCTTACTGCGTGCGCTTCTTAAAACTGCACGCACGCGCCCTTCTGGCGTAAACAGATCAACCAGCGCACTGGTTTCTTTATAAGGCCGAGTATGCAGAATATACGCAGGACTTTGCATAGCCTGAAGATGCCGACTAGCTGTCTTGATAGCCTAATGAACGCAATGCTCGCTCATCGTCAGACCAGCCCTTTTTCACTTTAACCCAGAGGTTGAGCATTACTTTGGTATCAAATAACACTTCCATATCTTTGCGCGCTTCCTGTCCAATCAGCTTGATGCGCTCACCTTTCTCACCAATAATGATTTTCTTCTGTCCATCGCGCTCAACCAAAATCAGCGCATGGATATGCAAGATACGGCCTTGTTGTTTAAAGTCTTCCACCTCAACCGTGATCTGATAAGGCAGCTCAGCACCCAGCTGACGCATAATCTTTTCCCGCACCAGCTCTGCAGCAAGAAAACGACTCGAGCGGTCGGTGATTTGATCTTCGGGAAAAAAGTGTTCATTTTCTGGCAGTAATTGGCCAATTAAACGCTCGAGGGTATCGATGTTTTGGCTATGCAACGCAGAAATAGGTACGATTTCGGCGTGTGGCATTTTATCGTTTAGCCATTGTAGATGCGCTAACATCTGCTTTTTATCTTCTAAACGATCGGTTTTATTAACCGCAATAATGATGGGGCAAGTCAGTGTTTTAATGCGCTCATACACCAACTCATCTTCTTCGGTCCAGCGCATCCGATCGACAACAAACACACACACATCAACATCTCTTAACGCTTGCCCGGCGGTGCGGTTCATGTAGCGGTTAAGCGCTGTTTCTGCACCAATATGCATACCCGGGGTATCAATATAGAGCGCTTGGACGGCGCCCTCTGTTTTGATGCCCAGCATATTGTGACGGGTGGTTTGCGGCTTACGTGAAGTAATGGCCAGCTTTTGCCCGAGAATATGGTTAATTAAGGTGGACTTGCCCACGTTGGGACGTCCAACAACGGCCACATAGCCGCAGCGGCTTGTTTGCTGTTCAGTTTCAGTCATGGCCATTTTCAATTCCTAAGGCTGCCAGCGCAGCGGCAGCAGCAACTTGTTCAGCAATGCGACGGCTCGCACCACTGCCTTTGGTTTTTTGTTCCAGCAGCTTAACTTCGCAATCAACGAAGAACACTCGACAGTGCGGCTCACCCTGAATATCTACTACTTCATAGTTAGGTAAGTCACAGCCACGGGATTGTAAAAATTCTTGTAATCGAGTTTTGGAATCTTTATTGGTATCTACTAGGGTTAACGTCGCAAACTCTTGCTCAAGCCAAGCCAAAACACGCTCACGCGCAGCTTCCAGTCCAGCATCAAGGTAAATAGCGCCTATAATGGCCTCGGTGGCATCAGCAAGGATAGATTCACGACGAAAGCCTCCGCTTTTCAACTCGCCTGAGCCCAACCGTAAATATTCACCCAAATCAAATCCGCGCGCCAATACAGCCAGAGTCTCGCCCTTGACTAAACGTGCGCGTAAGCGCGACAGCTGCCCTTCCTTGGCTTGCGGGAAATGCTGAAACAATGCCTCACCAGCAATAAAATTAAGTATCGCATCACCTAAAAACTCAAGACGCTCATTATTGCGCCCTGAAAAACTGCGATGGGTTAACGCTAATGTGAGTAGGCTACTGTCCTTGAACGTATATCCTAACCTAGCCTGTAAGCGTGTTATTGCATTACTCACCGGGCACGCACACGATATTCTTTTTCAAACTTAACCACCAAATCAATATTCTTTATTACGGGTTCACGCTTTTCGTACTTAACTTGCACCAAAAACTCATTATTTTCCAAACTGATTTTCATTGCATCCTGCGGTCTGATGTCGTTAATAGCATTAATCTGCATGCCTTTACTGATATGCGTATAAAAATCAGCTGGGCTATTCACTCTACTGGCAGTAGCTGCATCATTCTCTACTGCAGTGATAATCTTAGTCAGTGCTTTGTTATCAATATAATGCGGAATAATTTTGAACGCGATAGTGGCAATAAAACCAACTAAAATAATAATTACCAAGCCGCCCAGAAGTGACATACCCTGCTGCGAACGCGAAAAATTCATATTAATCTCCATGTATACAAAGCTAGCAAAAGTTGAACCCTGACGACAAGTGTCTATGCTGTCAGACATTCGGCCTGTGCTAGTTTACCTTTTACTTGATTAAACCAACACGCTCAAAGTGTGGCAGCTTACTCAATTTTGGTGCAGACCAAGTTACCCAAATCACTGATGCTTTACCCACTATGTACTCATCTGGGACCATGCCCTGTAGTTCAGGCGCGATATGCGAAGCATCCCAGTAGCGACTATCTCTGGAGTTATCTCGATTATCACCCATGGTAAAGTAGTGCCCTTCTGGCACCTTCCATTCACGCGTAGGCTCTATACGAGTACGACGCATTTTGCGAATTTGATATTCGTTCTCGCCCAGCCGCTCAGAAAAAATATGCGCGCCTCCAAGGCTGCCGGGTTCTTCACCCACTAATGTTTGCACTACTGGCTGACCATTAACGAAAACTCTTCTATCGCTGGTGTACCTGATCGTATCCCCGGGCAAACCAATCACGCGCTTAATGTAGTTAATTCGCGGATCTTCTGGATATTTAAACACCATCACATCACCGCGCTGCGGTGTGCCAATATTCATTACTTTAATATCGACCGCTGGCAGACGAATTCCGTAGGCAAATTTATTCACTAAAATAAAATCGCCCTCTACCAGCGTTGGAATCATCGAGCCTGAGGGAATTTGAAAAGGTTCAAACAAAAATGAGCGCAATACCAACACTATTGCCAGCACAGGAAATAAAGAACGCCCATACTCGGCCAGTAATGGTGCTTTAGATAACTGCTCAATAACTTCATGGTTTGCCGTAGCTACCTGCTGTTTATAAGCAGCTACAGCCTGACGACGTTTAGGCGCCAACCAGACAATATCAATTAACGCCACTATTCCAGCAACGAAAACGGCAATAACTAAAATAAGCGGAAAATTTAAGCTCATATAATTAGTCATCCACTCTCAACACAGCTAAAAACGCCTCCTGCGGGATTTCTACGTTACCCACCTGTTTCATGCGTTTCTTACCAGCCTTTTGTTTTTCTAGTAATTTTTTCTTACGACTAATATCGCCACCATAACACTTGGCTAATACGTTTTTACGCAGCGCCTTAACGGTGGTTCGGGCAATGATTTGACCGCCAATTGCCGCTTGAATCGCCACATCGTACATCTGCCGCGGGATCAGCTCTTTCATTTTCTCGGTCAACAAGCGCCCCTTACTGGCGGCTTGATCACGGTGTACGATTAAGGCTAACGCATCTACTTTTTCGTTATTAATCAATATATCAAGACGCGATAGGTTAGCAGCCTGAAAGCGGTCAAAGCTATATTCCAATGACGCATAGCCTCGACTAACCGACTTCAAGCGATCAAAGAAATCCAGTACCACTTCGTTCATGGGTAACTCGTAAATAACCTGAACCTGTGTCCCCAGAAACTTCATATCAATCTGCACACCGCGTTTTTCTACACACAGGGTAATCACGCTACCTAGGTGTTCCTGCGGCACCAAAATAGTCGCACGCACGATAGGTTCACGCATTTCTTGGATAAGCGAAGGATCCGGCATGCGCGACGGGTTATCAACATAGGTTATGTCGCCGTTTTTTTGCACAATTTCAAAGACAACCGTAGGCGCCGTGGTGATCAAATCCAAGTCGTATTCACGCTCCAAACGTTCTTGGATAATCTCCATATGCAGCATGCCGAGGAAGCCAATGCGGAAACCAAAACCCAGCGCATCGGATGATTCGGGCTCATACTGCAGCGCCGCATCATTGAGCGTGAGTTTTTCTAGGGCATCACGAAAATCTTCAAAATCATCAGAGCTGACTGGGAATAATCCAGCATACACCTGCGGTTTAATACGCTTAAAGCCTGGCAGCATTTCAACTTCAGGAGTATTCGATAACGTCAGCGTGTCACCAACAGGCGCACCCTGAATCTCTTTGATACCAGCAATCACAAAGCCCACTTCACCAGCTTTCAACGCTGCGGTTTGCGTATGCTTTGGATTAAACACGCCGACACTGTCGACCTGGTGCACCTTGCCGGTAGACTTAACCAGAATTTTATCGCCTTTCTTAACTGCGCCGTGCTTAACCCGCACCAACGAAACTACGCCAAGGTAGTTATCAAACCAAGAGTCAATAATCAGCGCTTGCAATGGCGCTTCAATCTCTCCCACTGGCGGGGGAATTTGTACGATTAAGCGCTCGATAACCTCTTCTACGCCCAGACCTGTTTTCGCGCTGCATTGCACGGCGTCCGTGGCATCAATACCAATGACGTTTTCAATTTCTTCCTGAACTCGCTCGGGCTCTGCCTGTGGCAAGTCGATTTTATTGAGCACGGGCATCACTTCCAACCCTTGCTCAATCGCTGTGTAACAGTTAGCTACGGACTGGGCTTCTACGCCTTGTCCCGCATCCACCACCAGCAAAGCACCCTCACAAGCAGCCAACGAGCGGCTAACCTCATAGGTAAAGTCCACGTGACCTGGGGTATCAATAAAGTTCAACTGGTAGGTTTTGCCATCGCGCGCTGTATAGTTCAAAGTCACACTATGGGCCTTAATGGTGATGCCGCGCTCGCGCTCTAGATCCATAGAGTCCAACACACGAGACTCCATTTCACGTTCGGCTAGGCCGCCGCAAAGCTGGATGAATCGATCCGCCAAGGTAGATTTACCATGGTCGATATGGGCAATAATAGAAAAATTACGAATATGACTCAGGTCGCTCACAGAACTTCACTCTAAAATTGAACTCGCCAACTGAGTGCCGGCAAAATAGCCCGTAAGTTTACCTGATCTAGTGCCTATCCGTCATCTTTAAAGAAAATATGCCAGCACAGAATCAATTATAGGCTGCGCTGTTTTGGAAGTATGGGTAACTCATTTCGGCACGCAAGCCAGTAGCGGCTTGTTGCATTACAGATGCGTTACCCATTTTGCTTTGCTTTGGGGTTACTGCGCGTAAATTTCTTAGCGGTTCAGTTTAAAGGTAATGAAACTTGCTCGCCCTTGGCGTAAGACGCGCATCGATAAAGAACGCTCTTTAGGTAATTTATCCACCACCTTGATAAAGACTCTGGCTGAATCAATTACCTGATTATCCAAGTGCGTTATCACATCGCCCGGACGCAAACCTATCATTGCTGCAGGTCCATCTTGCACTTCTTGAATAACAACACCGTTTTGCAGGTCGATTATTTTTTTCTGCTCATCGGTTAAGTCAGCCACGGTAATACCTAGTCTATTGCTGCTGCTTTTGCCAGATGACTGTCCTAGCATAGGCTGCTCATCCCCCTCGCTAGGTGTCGCTCCCACTTTTACCTGTACAGTTTTGTTCGCACCTTCGCGCATTACCTCAAGCCGTGCCGTAGCATTAGGCTTAAGCGCGCCGATAAGATGCGGCAGATCAGCCGACATCACTACCGGCTGTCCATTCATCGACAAAATCACATCACCCACCTGCAAGCCACCTTTAGCGGCTGGGCTATTGTCTAGCACCTGCACTACTAACGCGCCCACAGGTTTTTCCAAGCCAAACGACTCAGCCAAATCCTTATTCACTTCCTGAATAATCACACCTAACCAGCCACGCTCAACACGGCCGCTTTTCTTTAACTGCTCTGCCACATCCATGGCCACTTCCATTGGGATAGCAAAAGACAACCCCATAAATCCGCCAGAACGAGTAAAGATTTGTGAGTTAATCCCCACCACCTCGCCCTGCATATTAAACAGCGGACCACCGGAATTACCTGGATTAATCGCTACATCAGTTTGGATAAAAGGTACATAACTTTCGCTAGGTAGATTGCGTCCTTTGGCCGAAACAATACCTGCGGTTACTGAGTGATCAAAACCAAAGGGCGAGCCTATAGCCAATACCCACTCACCTACTTTAAGTTGTTTGGATTGCCCCATTTTCAGGGTCGGCAAACCTTTACCCTCAACCTTCAGCAGCGCTACGTCAGTACGCGGATCAGCGCCTACCAACTTCGCCACTAATTCACTGCGATCGGACAGGCGCACGATAATTTCATCCGCCCCTTCAATCACATGATTATTGGTTAAAATATAACCATCTGCAGAAATAATAAAACCAGAACCTAAAGACTGTGCTTCCTGCTGTCGTCTTGGCGCTTTGCCAGGCGAGCGTGGCGCAGGAAAGGAGTGCTCAAAAAAATCACGAAAAATGGGTGGCAAGCCTTCTAATTCAGGAAACATAAAAGCATCACGCCCACCATACGACTGCTCTTGCTGTATTTTCTGCCTTGTACTGATATTAACTACAGCTGGTGACGCCCGTTCAACTAGCTCAGTAAAGTCGGGTAATTGGGCATACACCGCTGAACTGCATAAAAAAACAATACTTGCACAGAAGCTGATTAACACTGATTTTGCTTTACGCATCATCTCTTTCTCCAACCACTTATTAATTAATTGTTTTAGATAAAAATTTAACTACTTTAACCCTAAGCCCTAATTTTGCTGCACCGCCAACTCCGCACGCAAAACCACAGGCATAAGGCTTGTATTATCTGTATTACGCTTATTAAAACGATACAAATAAACACCACTTGCAGCAAATGCCAAGCCTGCCAGCAAAATACTCCAACCTTCCGTCAAGCCTAGCTGTTGACCGAGCACAGCCCCCGCTATTAACGCCAATAAAGGTAAGAGATACACCATAAAAGCGCTGCGCAGTAACAAATCTTCGCTAACGCCTAACACTACAAAATCACCTTCTTGTAAGCTCAAGTCGGTTAACGCTCTTACCTCATGACAACGCTCAGACTGTATCGTTTGCATTAGGCCTTGCCCGCAAGCGGCTTTTGCCTGACAACTGCCACAGCTTGACTGCCGATTTACCCGAACACGCACAGCGCCCTGCTCGATAGCTATCACTTGCCCGCGCTCCTCTAGCATCGTCGCTACTCCTGCTCCTGTATGGCAATGGACAACGCCAAACGCTCAGCAGTTCCAGCAGGTACCTCACCTAGAACAGTAATCATGTACGCACCCAACTCAGTATCCAGTCGTCGCGTAACCACTGCTGTTGGCCCCAACTGCAAACGAGTTGCGGCAACATCTTGCTCAGTCAGAAACTCGACAAACACACTAAACTGCGCCAACCCATCAGAGTAGCTCTGGTTACTTATCTGCTTGCGGTTAATTTCCCAGTTTTTACTGGCTTGATGGATAGCCTGAAAACCCTCGGGCAACCAACCTAGTTGCCATTGCCAAGTTAACCGCTCAGGTTCACCAACACTTAGTTGTTTAGGCTCAATGCATGAGCGGTGCTCTACAAGCAAATCCTGCGCACCAACGTGCTCAGTTGAGTAATTTACAAACTGAAAACGCTCCAGTAGCTGCCCATGCTCGTTTAGTAACAGTGACTTTAACGGCACTCCTGTTTGCTCATCCATGTGCACTTCCAAGGGATACCTATGCGCATCAAGCGGAGCAAACAAAACAGCAATGGTGTTGCGATCGGCCACTCGTGTGCGACCTATCCACTGCAACGAATACCACTGTGATAGATCTTGCCAATTTAGGTTTTGGCCCGGCCAATCTTGATTCAAGAACAGCTCATCCTCATTGGGATGAACTACACAAGTCACCTGCCCATCCACTTTAAAAACTTCAAAGCGCGGGCCATTTAATTGTAAAAACCGCTCCTGCTTACGTCCGCTTTCATCAACGTAGCGCCACATTTGATGAGTAGAGAAAACATCCTTACGTTCATAAATAAAACTGCCCTGGTAATTTTCCTGCTGTGCATCGCGCAGCTGGTCAAGCACCTCTTGCGCATCTTTGGCTATGGCAGAACTCGCTGAAAACAGCCAGCCCGCCATCAGCCAGGCAAAACTATAACGCATAGAGTTACCGTCCCTCGATACTGGCGGCACGCGCATAAGGCAGACTAGTCTCCATGCCAGATACCGTGGTTTGTTGATTATGCTGTCTGAAATAAGCTGGCAAACGCTCTCTATACCACGACGAGCTATCATCACTGACCTGGCTCGTTGCCGTGTCTTGCGCTGGACCACCATAGCTGGCTAATACCACAGGATTAATTGCAGAGTGCGCCAGCGCGGGGGCAACCTGCTGCGTGCTTGCCATAACAGCTTGCCCTTCAGTGATATTGACGTTGTTGTAAAAACGAGCGCCACCCAATACTGCAAAGGTCACACTGGCTGCCACGGCTACTTTGCCGACGCGCGACCATAGGCTCGGCTGGGTTGGTTTCTCGCTTGAAGTCATCTCTACATCTTGCAGCGCTTCGCTAATACGCCCTGATAGATCAATATGGGGAATTACAGCCTCTTGGCGCATGCTCCAGCGCGCCGCATGCAGGCGTTGCCACTGCGCACGTAATTCAGGATTATCTGATTCGCGTAAAATCCTTTGCAGTTCTAGGTCATCGGCTTCGCCATCCATTAGCGCTGAAAGTGATTGCTCTAAACTAGTTTGACTCATATAGCTTTCCTCATACCTAACGGTTTGGCTAAACTTCTTCTAATAACGGCTGCAAAGCTTTATCTACTGCTTCACGAGCGCGAAAAATACGTGAACGCACTGTTCCAACCGGACACTGCATCACAGTGGCTATATCTTCATAACTCAACCCTTCGTACTCACGCAACGTAAGGGCTACACGCAAATCTTCTGGCAACTTACCGATACTGTCCTGCACGGTTTTATCAATTTCATCACGCAGCAGCAAACGCTCAGGCGAGTCAATATTTTTAAGCGCATGATCGCCCTCAAAAAATTCTGCATCCTGTGCATCTATGCCGTTGGCTGGCGGCCTACGATTACGGGAAACCAAGTAATTTTTCGCTGTGTTGATAGCTATGCGGTAAAGCCACGTATAAAAAGCACTCTCACCACGAAAATTACCCAACGCCCGATAGGCTTTAATAAAGGCTTCTTGGGTTACATCCTGCGCCTCATGACTGTCCTGCACAAAGCGTACAACTAAAGCTAAAATTCGGCTCTGATACTTCAATACCAGCAAATCAAAAGCACGCTTATCACCCTTCTGTACTCGTGCAACAAGCTGCCGGTCATCATCCGTGGTCATAGATAGACCTCGGCTGAGAATTTTTATTTTTTATACTCTTAACACTGTATGGCGCCATACTGCCCCCAATTAAACGCCTACTTACACCATCAAATCTTGCGCAAGCGCTTGCTGCAAGATTCTACTAATTAAAAACCCTATTTTTATTAGTGGCATTTTAATAACGTATTCTATTGAGCACTGCTTTACTAAAAAAGTTCAAAGCTTTACCTCTAATAAGCTGTAATTTTCATTTTTCAAGCTTAAAAACAAGTTTTTCCTGCAGTCTACAGCGCTATACTAGCTCAGCGAAGAAAATGCATGGGCATCTAAATTTTATGAGTGAAACATACCAACACGATGTGCTGATTATTGGCAGTGGTGCAGCTGGCCTTACTGCAGCACTCACACTACCTAAGCATCTAAAAATTGCCGTTCTCAGTAAAGGCAAGCTGGCCGATGGCTCCACGCCGTGGGCGCAGGGTGGTGTTGCCGCGGTGTTGGATATTAGTGACAGCATCGAATCCCATGTTAAAGACACCCTCATTGCCGGGGCTGGCTTGTGCCACGAGGAAGCTGTGCGCTTTACCGTGGAAAACAGCCAAACAGCAATTAATTGGCTGATTGAGCAAGGCGTGCCCTTTACCCGCAACCCAAAAGATGAAACCGGTCAACAACAGTTTGCCTACCACCTTACCCGCGAAGGCGGTCATAGCCATCGGCGAATTATCCATGTTGCTGACGCTACCGGTGCCGCTGTTTTTAATGTTTTAAGCAGCCAAGCCAAGCAAAGAGAGAATATCCAGCTGTTAGAACACCAAACCGCTGTTGACTTGATCACCGATAAAAAGCTGAACCGTCAAGGCAATCGCTGTTTAGGCGCTTATGTACTTAATGCGCAAACTAATCAAGTAGACACCCATGCTGCGCGCTTTGTGATTTTGGCTACTGGGGGTGCGGCGCGTGTTTACTTGTATTCCAGCAACCCAGACGGCGCCAGCGGTGACGGCATTGCCATGGCCTGGCGTGCGGGCTGTCGGGTCGGCAATCTTGAATTTAATCAATTCCATCCTACTTGTCTCTACCATCCTAACGCGAAAAGTTTTTTAATCACCGAAGCGCTGCGTGGCGAAGGTGCCATTCTTAAGCTGCCTAACGGTGAGCGCTTTATGGAGCGCTTTGACGATCGTTTAGAGTTAGCACCACGCGATATCGTAGCGCGCGCTATTGACCATGAAATGAAGCGTTTAGGTCTTGACCACGTGTATTTAGATATCAGTCATAAACCAGCTGATTTTATCAAAGAACACTTTCCTACCGTTTATGAACGCTGCCTTTCCTTTGGTATTGATATCACCAGTCAGCCCATCCCTGTTGTGCCTGCTGCGCACTATACCTGTGGCGGCGTGGTGATTAATCAGCATGGCTGCACGGATGTGGACGGTCTTTACGCTATTGGCGAAACCAGCTTTACCGGCTTGCATGGCGCTAACCGCATGGCCAGTAACTCCCTACTAGAGTGCTTTGTCTATGCCCGCTCCGCTGCTGAGCATATCAACCAACAACTAGACAAAGTCAAACCGCCAAATTTTTTACCACACTGGGACGCCAGCTTGGTCACCGACTCCGACGAAGACATTGTGATCTCGCATAACTGGGATGAATTGCGCCACTTTATGTGGGATTACGTAGGCATTGTGCGCACCAATAAAAGACTTATCCGCGCGCAACACAGGGTCAAACTATTGCTAGATGAGATTGATGAGTTTTATAGCAACTATCGTGTGAGCCGTGACTTGCTCGAACTTAGAAATCTAGTGCTGGTTGCTGATCTTATTATTCAATCGGCCATGCAACGCAAAGAAAGCCGCGGCCTGCACTTCAATCTAGACTACCCAAACTGTTCTGCCGTTGCTAAAGAAACCATCCTGCAACCTGACTGTTAATAATCACGTTAAAAACCGCAGTTGTACGCGCAGCTTGCGATGATTCTCAGCATCCAGTACATGCCAAGGTATCACTAATGTTCGGGCAAAGCGCTGATGAGGTCTATGGTAGTAAATAACCAACAGCCAAGGTAGCACTACAGTTTGCGCAGACAGCTTGATTCCTTGCCAGCCAGTCTCACTGGTCCATAGCTGCCAAGTTTTAGCCTTATAACGTAAACCATATCCGTAGCACGCTTGTTTGGCACACAACAAACGCCACCACGTCAGCACAGCATAGAGCGTGTAAATAATCAGCAAGATAACTTTATAGCGTTGCGGCACAGTGCTATTTAGCAGCGCGAAAGCCGCTAGCAGCACTAGCAAAAACACACACCGATGCAACCACGGGCTGGGCTGCCAAAAATAAGCGCTCATTACTTAAAATCCTTTTTAAGACTGCAGAGGCTGATGAAGCGCGAGCTGCTTGCAGTGAGTACCGCCAGCCGCTCGCCTCTAGAGACGGCTACAGCTCGATGGGTCGCTCGTCATTGTGCTTTAAAACCAAGCTTACAATGCGCTGTAAATCTTCATCGTCGGGCTGATTACGATTCATAAACCAGCCAAATATATCTTGGTCTTCACAGGCTAGTAATTTTACGTAACGCTCTTTATCTGCGTCCTGCAAAGCAGGAAAGGCTTCTTTTAAAAAAGGCACCAGCAGTCTATCCAATTCCAACATGCCGCGGCGGCTATGCCAAAACAAACGATTTAACTCAGCTTCTGACGTCATTACAGTCATAACACAACTCCCAAAAAATATTCGCCAAGTATAAGCCAGACAAATCAGTAACGCACTCACTGACAATTGCCCAGTAAAATACTATGATATACAAATTGCTCAGTCAGATAACCGAGGCACCCATGAGTCAAACAACAGGCTTTACCCAGATAACCCAGGAAGGACTCTTGGCTGTACGAGGCAAGGATGCAAAAACCTTCCTACAAGGCCAGCTTACTTGCAACTTAAATTACGTTAGTAACGAGCGCAGCAGTTTAGGGGCACGCTGCACGCCTAAAGGCCGTATACAATCCACTTTCCGTATTCTGCCAGAGGCAGACGGTTATCTGCTAGCTATGCATCGCCCATTAGTCGAGCGCCAGCTAAATGAATTAAAAAAATTCGCAATGTTTTCTAAGTCCACATTAATTGATGAGTCCGAACTCTGGGTTCGTTTTGGTTTAATCAACGCGCAGGCTGCACTTATTGAACTCGGCGTTAGCTTAGCTAAAGAAGCAAACTCAGTAGCACAGCACAATGAACTCATTGCGGTGCGGGTCAGCGAAAACCTGTGTGAGCTATGGCTAAAAAGCCAAGATGCAGCTTGCTACCTAAAACGACTGAATGGTTTGCTCGAAGAACTGAGCCTCAATGCATGGCAGCTTGAATTGATACGTTGTGGCATAGGTCATGTTACTGAAAGTAACTTCGAAGAATTTATTCCACAGATGCTAAACTTGCCTGCGCTGGATGCCGTTAGCTTTAAAAAAGGCTGCTATACCGGTCAAGAAATCGTTGCACGCATGCAGTACTTAGGCAAACTAAAACGCCACATGTACCGTTTCTCACTTGACAGCAAGCAGCTACCAGAAGTAGGTACAGCGCTTTTTTCTCCGCTGCGCAATAGCGCATTAGGTGAAGTCATTAGCGCGGCCTATTCAGAGACTGGAGTTGAGCTATTGGCTGTCGCATTAGAAGAGGCCGTACAAGAGTCCGAGATTCGTTTAGCACAAATGGATGGCGAGTTACTCACCCCACTTACACTGCCCTACGTACTAGATAGCGACAAAGAAATAACGCGTTAATAGTTAAATATTTTTGATAGCATTGTCGGATTATTTTTAGGTTAAAACTAGGTGAAGTCTAAATGGCCTTTTTAATTGAACAGGTTTACAGCGATATAATACAAGCAATTAAGAATGATGAGCTTGTTTTGCCAACTCTACCCGAGGTAGCTTTGCGCGTTAGAGAGGCTGCGCAAGACCCGGAAATAGAAATCAACTGTCTTGGCAAGATTATCGCTACAGATGCAGCGCTAACGGCTCGAGTAATTAAAGTCGTCAATAGCCCGCTACTGCGTTCAAGCAACGAAATTTCCGACCTGAACATGGCTATCAGCCGTCTAGGACTGAGTTACACCTCCAACCTAGCTTTAGGTTTAGCGATGGAGCAAATGTTCCAGGCTACCAACGAGCTAGTGGATACTCAGTTACGCGATGTTTGGGCGCGCAGCACTGAAATCGCTGGAATCAGCCACGCGCTATGTCGCCACTTCACCCGCTTAAAACCCGACCAAGCCACTCTAGCAGGCTTGGTGCACCAAATTGGCATTTTGCCCATACTGACCTATGCCGAGGAACGTGATTCACGGCTGCTGCAAGATGCCGAAACCTTGCAGCAGGTCATTGACCGGCTACATCCTTTGGTGGGTAAGCGTATTCTTGAAGCTTGGGATTTCCCAGCCGCCCTCATCGAAGTTCCCAGTGAGTATCTGAATTTTGAGCGCAATTCCGAACAAGTTGATTATGTAGACATAGTCCAGGTAGCCGCCTTACAAAACTATGCTGACACCACGCATCCACTGGCTGAAATCGACTGGACTACAGTGTCTGCGTTCAGCAAACTTGGCATAGATGTGCGCGAAAAACTTGAGGAAGAGGATGAGGATCTAAATGCCTCAATGGAAGCTGCCATGCAGATGCTGCAAGCCTAACACCTGCTCATTTATCTCAGTGGTTTTCTGCACTTTCTACGCAAGTTGACTTCTATCAAGGCTAATAAGCGACAAACTGCTTAGATTACGTGTCCATTCTTTTTTAGATACCTGTATTTTTGCTTTAAGGAGTTCGCATGCAACTGGTATGCCCTGCTGGCAGTTTACCGGCACTTAAAGCCGCCGTTCGACAAGGCGCAGACGCTATTTATGTAGGTTTCAAAGACGACACTAATGCGCGTCACTTTGCTGGCCTAAACCTCACTGACAAGCAGCTGGAAAGCGGCTTGGATTTTATTCGTCAAAATCAAAAAAAACTCTATATTGCAGTCAACACCTACGCGCAGCCCGAAGGCTGGGAGCGTTGGCAACGTGCCGTTGATCATGCCGCCGCCTTAGGTGTGGATGCGTTAATTGCAGCAGACCCGGGCGTGCTCGCTTATGCCAGCAAAAAACACCCACAGCTTAACCTGCACCTGTCTGTGCAGGGCTCGGCCACCAACGCACCAGCTTTAGCTTTTTACAAAGAGCGCTACAATATCAAGCGTGCTGTATTACCGCGCGTGCTGTCACTTACTCAGGTGAAACAGGTTGCAGAAAGCACCGACGTGCCGATTGAAGTGTTCGCTTTTGGCAGCCTGTGCATCATGGCCGAAGGCCGTTGCCACCTATCCTCTTATTTAACCGGTGAGTCACCCAACCTGTGCGGTGTTTGCTCACCCGCCAAAGCTGTGCGCTGGAGCAATGACGAAGGCAAACTGACTTCTCGACTCAATGAGGTTTTAATTGACCGCTACGAAGAAGATGAGTCTGCTGGTTATCCAACGCTGTGCAAAGGCCGCTTTATCGTCAACGGCAAACGCTTTCACGCATTGGAAGAACCAACCAGCTTAGACACCATGGATCTCATCCCTGAACTAACCAAAATTGGCGTCAGTGCGGTAAAAATTGAAGGCCGTCAACGTAGCCCAGCCTACACCGAACAAGTCACCCGAGTTTGGCGTGCAGCCCTAGACAGCTACCGTCGTAACCCGGAAAAATTCAGCGTAGACCCCCTGTGGCGTCAAACATTGGCGGGCCTGTCCGAAGGTAGCCAAACCACTTTGGGTGCTTATCACCGTGCTTGGCAGTAGGAAGAAGTATGAAACTCTCATTGGGTCCAATTTTATTCTTTTGGCCACGCGCCAAGGTTGAAACTTTTTATCAAGAAATGGCCGAACAGCCGTTAGATTACATCTATATGGGTGAAACGGTTTGCGCCAAACGCCGTGAACTTAATCTAGATGCCTGGATTGGTTTAGCCAAAGAAACACAGCAGCAAACCAAGGCACAAATTCTTTTGTCCGGCTTAACCCTGATTGAAGCCAACTCAGAAATCGGCGCACTTAAACGCCTGTGTGAAAACGGTGAGTTTACTGTAGAAGCCAATGATATGGCCGCTGTACAGTTTTTAGCTGAGCGCAAACTGCCCTTTGTTGGCGGACCTGCACTTAATATCTACAGCGGTAACACTCTGGCAGAGTTTATTGACAGCGGCATGCAACGCTGGTCTCCGCCAGTTGAAGTGTCAGGCGCGATGATTAAGGCTGCTTTAAAGCAACTCGACGAGCTAGGTGTGGCGCGTCCTGAGGTCGAAGTTTTCGCCTACGGCCATCTGCCCCTCGCCTATTCAGCCCGTTGTTTTACAGCGCGAGCAGAAAATCGCCCTAAAGACGACTGCCAACTGTGCTGCATTAACTACAGTGAAGGCATTCCCTTGCTCAGCCAAGAAGGCCAGGAGGTTTTTACCATCAACGGTATTCAAACCATGTCCGCCGAGGTGAACAATCTGCTGGCTGATTTCCCCTCTCTGGCTGCAGCAGGTGCTGATGTAGCTCGCCTTAGTCCTCGTGCAGAGGGTATGCTGGAGGTTGTCAAAGCGTGGAATCAGGTGCGCAATGGCCAGCAACCGCCTTTAGCTGTACAGGGCTGTAATGGTTATTGGCACGGACGTCCCGGAATGGTTACTGCCGAGGAGGCTGGATTATGCTAAAAAAACCCGTCCCACTCTTATTAAATCTTGGCGACAAACTTCTGCCGCTGACCAGTCGCGTGCCTTTTATCATGCAGCGCGCAACGCTGCAGCGCAGTCTCAATAAGGTGTTTGCTGAGCCGCTGGCCGATGGTTTGTTTGATGTCTTGGATGATCGCTGGATGCGCATTCGCGTTAGCAATCTAAACCTGAGCTGGTGTATCAGCAAGAATACACATAACAATCAACTGGTGGTCGCGCGTCATGCGCCAGTTGAGGTGACGATCAGCGGTAACTGGCGTGAATTCCTGTTACTGGCAAGTCGCCAAGAAGACCCTGACACGCTGTTTTTCCGTCGTCGTTTGCAAATTGATGGCGATACAGAGCTGGGTTTAGCGGTGAAAAACCTGATTGATAGCCTCGACCCAGATATGCTGCCTAAGTGGCTTTGGCGCACCATTGACACCTTCGGTCAATCTGCCGCTGAGCAACATTTGCAAAACCAAAACCTGCCCCACAGCCTAGGGCAAACCGTTAGCTAACACACTCTTGCTGGTCGGAACAAGCCATGCCTGCGACAGCGGCACCAAGCGGCGCTGCGTTTGCAAGCGTAATCCGTGGTCGGATGCATGGCATCCTCGTACAAGCGTAACGGACTCTTGTGGGAGCGCAACTTTTGCGCGATGCGAACTAACAAGCAGCTTAAATGCCGAGTGATGACACCCGCTCTTGTGGGACCCGACTTGTCGGGCTTTTTGCATTTAAGCCTAGATAGGATATTTGGCTTAGTGCAACAGGCGGACACTGGTTCCCTGACAAGTCAGGTCCCACACGGTACTGTGCTTCTTTTCAGTCATTGCGCGAGTGGTTCCAGCTCACCCGAATCCAGCATAAACAGCAGTTTTTGGTAGGAGCAGGCCACGCCTGCGACAGCGGTGTGTCAAGCGGCACTGTGTTTGCAGGTGTAATCCGTGGTCGGATGCATGGCATCCTCGTACAAGCGTAACGGACTCTTGTGGGAGCGCAACTTTTGCGCGATTGGAATTTTCCAGCAACGATTGAGCTGACCTTATAGACCGCTTCGCGCAAAAGTTACGCTCCAGACTTGATGGCTACTTATTTCTTAGCCAACAAATCCGCCAGCCCAGCTAAGCCTTTAAAGGTTTGTTGCGGGCCTTTTTGCCCTGCAGCTTCTTCTTTTTGATAGTGCAAATCCACCTGCCGTTGATGCTCATTGTCATGGCAATACAAACACAACAACTCCCAATTTGAGCCATCCGCTGGATTGTTATCGTGATTATGATCCCGATGGTGCACCGTCAATTCACTTAAACGCCTGCCACCAAACTCACGCGCGCAACGTCCGCAGATATGCTCGTACATACGCAACGCTTTTGCGCGATAGCCACTCTCACGCTCTTGTTGCGCTTTAGCTAACAGGGCGTCTACTTTGCTCATGCCAAAGGTGCTCGATCGATTTGACTTAAAGGCACGTTAACGGCAAAAAACTTGCTGCGAATATGCTTAACACCCGCCATGGTGAGCCGTTCACTGTGCTTGACCAAATAACGCTCGGCTGCCGCCTGATTGGCAAACAGGTAAATACCTCCAGCCTCTTGGTTGTCTGGGTTTTCAGTCCAAATTTTCCACAGCAAATCAGCCTCGTTGGCTATATCTTCTGCTAAGGGCTGCATAGCTTGGGACATTTCTTCACCAAAAGGGCCGGCAAAAGGGAAATCAATCTGTAAAATGCATTGCATGACTCTATCCAAAATAAAATTTAACCTGCTGGCTAACGCCACCGTTTTTTATAACACGAGCTAAAGCGAGCGTATCATTGCAGCCTTTCGCTACAAGTACGCTCATTTATCTAGTTTGACTGCGCTACTTTTCCTTGCGGCAAGCACAGTCGCGTAAGGCTTGACTCAGCTGATCCACAACCAATGCCCATTCAGCATCGGAGCAGAGCATTTCCCGAAGCATTTGCGCTTGCGACTCTGTCCAAAACTTTGCATCTAAAATATGCACATCTTCCGGCAGCTCATTATCAAACATAAAACGCTCAATGGCTTCAGGGCTTGAGTCCAAACCTAACTGTAAAAACAAGTTTGTCATACGTGGAGTTACGGTATTCATACTAAATCCCTCCGTGTGGCTTGAGCCTCATCATACTCCACTCTAGGACTAGAACGTCTACTAGCAAAAAGTCAGACACTTTTTTGCGGATAAAGCTCAATCCTGGGGTTTTTTGCTGCTATTACGGCTGCGGGGACGTATCTGGTTCAGCCAATAAAGTGTCCACCTCATGAATAGGCTCAACAATCATACCAAGGCGCTCGGTTTCAAAGTCCATGTGCGCTGGTTCAAGTTGCGGCAACGTTTTACTGACTTTGACAGAAAGCTGGTTAAAACGCTCTACCTTGCCGTACAAGCCCTGCTGCCCTGCCAATGCAGTGACCGTGCTGTTGTAATGATTACTGACCGTACCCAGCGTGTGCCCCAGCTTGGCTAAACGCTCTGCCACAGTGCAGACCTGATTGTAAATATCACCAGCACGCTCGCTAATTTCACGCGCCTCAGCATTGCTGCGCTCAATCATCCATAGATTGGATACCGTGCGCAGTATGGGAATTAAGGTCGTGTGCGAGACCAAGACAATGCCTTTTTTATAGCCATACTCAAACAAATCCTTGCTGTGCTTGAGCGCTTCAATATAGGCCGGCTCAATGGGCATAAACATCAGCACAAAACCTGGGCTGTGCATACCGATTAAATTGGTGTAATCCTTAGCTGCCAAATCATCTATGTGCTTACGCACTGCCTTAACGTGCTCGTTCATTGCCAGCAGTAATTCTTCAGGCGTCTGAGCTGTCACCACGCGCTCGTAGGCATTGAGCGTTACTTTGCTGTCAATGATGATGTGTTTATCGTCAGGCAGCTTAACCAAGTAGTCTGTTTGCTTATGTTTGCCGTCAGCATCTTTAAAAGCACTCTGCACTTCATAATGTGCATCCTCTATCAGGCCACTCATTTCCAGAGTGCGCTTTAACTGCGCCTCACCCCAAGCGCCACGCTGCTGGGAGTCTCCTTTCAGCGCTTTAGATAAATCACTGGCTTCTTGGCTCATTTTTAAACCAATATCAAGCACCTTTCTGATTTCAGCATTGAGCTGAGTATTACCCTGCAAAGATGCATCGTGCACATCATTAACACGCTTTTGGAAGCCTTCGATTTGTTCACGAAACGGTTTAAGCAAAGCATCAATGCTGGTTTGGTTGCTATGGGTAAAGGCTTTGCTTTTTTCTTCAAAGATTTTATTAGCTAGATTTTCAAACTCTTTACTCAAAAGCAGCTTGCTGTCGTTGAGCTGTTGCATTTGTTCTTGAAAGTGTTCTTCTTTGCGCGCCAAGTTGGTTTTAAGTTCCGTGTGCTCGTTACTCAGGCTTTGATTGCGCGCTTGCAGCTGGGTGTACTCGTCCTTGGCTGTTTGCAGCTGCTGCTTAAGCTCATTGAGCTGTTCTTTAAGGGAACTGCTGTGCGCCAATGCTACTTCGAGTTGTTTTTCAGCGCTATGCTGTTGCTGCTGCGTCTGCTGTAAAATACTTTGCAACTCTACACTGGCCTGCTTACTGTCGCGCACTTCTTGTTGCAAACGCTGCTGTGTCGCTTGCGCAAAGTCCAGTTGCTGCGTGAGCGTGTTTTCTTCCAATTGGTAATTTTGTAGCTGGGCAAGCAACTGCGCCCGCTTGCGCCCCTGTACTACTACGGCTAGCAAATAACCCAGCACCATAGCGGTTAAAATCCCTGCCACCAGCAGCGCCCAACTTTCCATAGTCCAGTGCATTTCTAGCATGTGCTTTCCTCTATAGCGGTTTTTTATCCCACAGGCAATGCAGCCATGCATCGGCGCACTGCCTGCTGATACAGCCTAAAGTTTTTAGAAACTCCAGCGCACTTCCATGTCCAACGCTCGACCTGCAGCTTGCAGCTCGTCTGGATTACGGTATCTGCGATCGGCCAAGTTTTGTGCCAGCACCGCCAAGCTGAGGTTGGGTACGGGCTTGTAGTAAGCGCCCACATTCAACTCAGCGTAGGAGCTGGTGCGCTGCCTTTCTGGCTCACCTTTGGAGTCGTAACCATCACGACGTGATTTGCCGCCACCACGAACATAAAAATCCAGTTCAAGCTGTTCGGTTGCATACCACTCAACACCGGCGCGACCTTGAAACTTGGGCAAACCGCTGTCCCAAGTTTTTAAACCAGTGCCGTATTCAAGACGACGTTTTTGTACAGCCAGATTCATATAAGGACGCCAGCTTTCCAGTTGATAGGCTAGCATCAGCTCGGCACCTGTGGTTTGTGCTCTGCTGACGTTAAACCATTGAAAACAAACTTCCTTTTTTATGTCGCATACAGTAGTAAAGCCCTGCGCGATACCATCAATGGCTATTTTATCAATAAAATTCCTAGCTCGGCTGTGATACAACGTAGCATCTGCGAGCCAGCTCCTATCGTCAAAACGCCAACCCAGCTCATAGGTAGTCGCCTTCTCTGCTTTTAGTTTCGGATTACCGTAGTTCATCACGCCATTACCAGGTGTTGCAGAGTACTGCTGAGTTAAGCTGGGATAGGTATAGCCTTGGGCAATATTGCTACGCACTGATGAATACTCATCGTACTGCCACACTAATGAAGCAGAACCAACTAACTGATCATCTCTTTTGCTGGTGGTACTGCGCTCGGTACTTTTCTTCAGTTTAGAATCAATTTCGTAGTAGCGAGCACCTAAGTTGGCTTCTAAGCTGTCACTCAAATGGATTTGCTGCTGAACAAACGCCGACCAAAGCGTTTGTTCTGAGTACTGACTCGAAGACGGATAAGTTTTACCTAACTGCGTTCCTGGCGGCCCTTTAATTAAGTTCTTCACCCCTTTCTTTTCCGTATCCAACTTATCTTTTTGGTGCTCAAAACCAAAAACCGTGTTGTTATCACCTAGCAAGCGGCTACTTGCAGTTAGCTGTAATCCTTGTGTCGTTAGCTTGTCGTGAGAACGATTAAAAGAGTCACTGCTCACCACAAAGGGAGTTTTCGGCACAGGCATGTCAAGAATATTGATGGTGTTATCCATCACTCGCTTACCCTTTTGATGGTAAACCCGCCCCTCAACACTATGAAACAAGACATCCTCATCTGCAAAGCTATAACTTAATGCGTTGCGCAAAGAGTCACGCTTGGGAAACTCCAACCCCATAATCATATTAGGTTGTTGTGGCAACCAAGCCGCGGCTTCTTGCCGAAAATAATCGCCCTGCCAAGCAATACGCTGACGCTCATCCAGACGCCATCCCAGCTCAGCAGAAACAGACTTCTGCTCGGAATCACTGGGTTTCAACCGACTGTATTTTGTCTGATCAGCCGAGCCTTTCACCTGCCCGCGTGGAATACGGCGATCACCAAAATCAGCTTTGCTCAGCTGCAAGCGCCAATCGAACCGATCCGTTGCGCCTAGAACACCGCCATTGAGGCGCTGACCGCGGGTGGCGGAATAATAGCCTGCTCCGACAAAGGCCTCCTGCTCACCCGGTGCGGCCTGACGCGTGGTGATATTAACCACGCCACCAATAGCATTACTGCCGTGTACGACTGAAGCGGAGCCGCGCACCACCTCTATGCGTTCAATAATGTTGGCATCCAACAACAATGGCGAGCCATAACTGGAGTGATCGGGAATCGGCTGACCGTTAACTTTGATCAGCACACGGCGCGAGCTTTCGCCACGCAAGGAAATACGTTTCATGCCGGCCACACCGGAATCAACAATATCCACGCCGGGAATGTCACGCAAAATTTCAGCCAAATCGCTTACTGGTTTGCGCTGGATCTGGTCATGCTCCACCACGGTAATTGAAGCCGGTGCGCGCAAGGCTTCTTGCTGGTAGCCGGTGGCTGAAACCACCATCACGGGCAGCTCCGCACTGTCGGATGCCGCCCATGCTGCAGATGTCACACCTAAGCCACCGGCAGCAAATAGCATGGCAGCCACTGCTAGAGGTGTTTTCGAAATCAACATTCACCACTCCAAAACACAATAAAAACGATGTCATAGCATACATTAAGGTCACAGGGTTTGCAGTTGCCTGTCGTACTGGTTAGCTCGCTACACGTAAGCGCGGTAACATGCGCAACACCTTAGTCTAGAGACCTCGCTGAATAAGCCTATTTTGCTGAATAAGCCTATTTTAAGCATGCCATTATTTGCGTAGCATATTATACTAGTGCGCGAAGTATATCCTTTAAGCCCTTTGAATTAAAAACGAGACCCTCAACATGATCACTGCTGCTCGAATTAGAGCATTTATTTTTACCTGCATAATTTTCCCAAGCTTAGCCGCTGCCGAAATAAGCATTCCTGCGCCTGCTGATTTTCATGTTGTACCGGCCACTGCAGCACATATACAACTTCTCAAGCAGGGTGGACTCGTTATTTATATGCGTCATGGGCGCACCGACCCGCGTTTTCCTGACTTGATTCCGGTTAACCTAGATGACTGTGACAGCCAGCGGCCACTCTCAGATGCAGGTCGTCAACTTTTGGATCAGGTCGGCGAAAATTTTGCCAAATTAAAAATCCCTTATCGCATAGCAATTAGCAGCCCCTTTTGTCGCGCGCAAGAAAGTGCCAAGCGTGTATTTGGCGAGCCCATTAAGGTAGACACTCCTTTGCGTTATACCGCTGCCATGCCGGATGCGGAAAAACAACCCGCCGTAGAGCGCACGCGCGAATGGATATCCAAGCCCGTAGAGGAACAGGGTTATAATCGTATCGTGGTTGCCCATGGCCCCAATATCGCAGAAATCATGGACTACCTGCCCCCAGAGAGTACTATAATTATTTTCCGCCCCCTAGGCGCACAAGGCTTTGCATACATTGCAAGCATTGAACCCAACCATTGGCCTGCGCTGCTGCAAGAACTTGAACTCGAATGAAAGCCATTCAAAGCCTTAGGTTATTACTTTTACTCCCGCTGGCTCTGGTCGTAATAGTCGCAGCGGCAGTTTTGTATACCAGCCTTGCACGACTTGAACGCCAGCATGACCGAGCCGATTTAGAGCAGCACCATGATCTAGGCGTGATTGCAGATGCGGCTGAGTTTTCCCGTCGTCTTGGCATCATACAAAAACGCATGAACGTAGCGATGGATGGTGCGATTAGCGCGGAACTTAACGAGCTGCAGCTCTATCGCATTCACAGCACCATCGTCAATGAACTCGATAGCCTGTCCCATGTAGTTGAAAAACTATCAACCTCTCAGCTGGTTTTAGATGCCAACCATGGCAGCGCCCAAGGCTTGCAAAATGCATTTGGCGAATATCAACGCTTTGTCATTATGTCCACCGACGTTTTGGCTGTTGACCCGCAAATCGCCAACAGCTTCTTGCAACAGGCACAGCGCCATTACTTGGATTTTTCGATCTTCACCAGTCGCATTGAGTTCTTACTGGCCGAGCGGGCGCAATTGCGCAACAAAGAACAAGCAGAAACTTTCAGTCAACTCGCTACGCGCCTGTTCGTTTTAAGCCTAGGCGCACTGTTCTTATTATTTGGCTTTACCCAGTATTTATCACGCCGTGCCAGCCGTGATTTACTAGATATTGCTAAAGGCTTAGCCACCTTGGCGCGCAGCAAAGAAAGCAGTATTCCACTACCACGTATTGAGGCATTGCAGCAAACTGCCCGCGGGGATATCCAACGTATTGCCGCCAAGTTACTGGATTTTCGTCATGCCCTGGAGCGCCAGCACGCCGCTGAAGAGCAAGCTTTTCAGTTAGCTTTTTATGACCCACTGACCAAACTGCCCAATCGCCGATTACTCAATGAGCGCCTGCAACAAGCCCTAGGTAGCTGTAAACGTTATCAGCAACACGCCGCGTTATTGGTTTTAGATATTGATGACTTTAAAAACATCAACGAAATCCAAGGGTATGACGTGGGCGACCAAGTACTGTTAACGACCGGCGAGCGTTTAAGTGCGCTGATAACAGATGCAGATACTGTGGCACGTATTGGCAGCAATGCGTTTGCTATTTTATTGCAAGGTATCAGTAGCAACCCCGATTTAGCTGCCAGCAAAATTACCCAGTTAAATGAAACACTTAAAGACAGCCTCGCCAAGCTACTACTTAATGAACAAGTCTATTTTCTGACGGCCAGCGTGGGCGTGACGCTTTTTGATAAAAACCTACAAGACTTAGCCGCCCCATTACAAGAAGCCGAAGCGGCAATGTATCGAGCCAAAGCATCAGGACGCGGTCATCTGCGCTATTACGATGCGCAAGTACAGGCACAGCAACAGGAACGCCTCCAGCTGGAAACTGATTTACGCCAAGCGCTAGCCAATCAACAATTGCAACTGTATTACCAGCTGCAAGTTGATGCACAAGCGCAACCTGTGGGTGTAGAAGCCTTGTTACGCTGGCACCATCCCGCTCGCGGCATGGTTTCTCCAGCAGAGTTTATTCCGTTAGCCGAAGCATCCGACTTAATTTTACCTATAGGACAATGGGTGCTGGAAACCGCCTGCCATCAGCTACAGGCGTGGGAACAAAATCCAGCGCGTGCGCTGCTGAGTGTTGCGGTGAACGTCAGTGCCAAACAGTTTCGCCAAACTAACTTTGTCGAACAAGTACGCAGCGCATTGACCACCACCCGGGCCAATCCCAAACTGCTTAAGCTTGAGTTAACGGAAAGCATGGTGCTAGAGGATGTTGAAAGCACCATTTTAAAAATGGATGACTTGCGCAAGCTAGGTGTACGCTTCTCGATTGATGATTTCGGCACTGGCTATTCATCGCTGAAATACCTTAAACGCCTGCCATTAGACCAGCTAAAAATTGAACAATCCTTTGCACGGGATATCACCACCGACAAAAACGATGCCGCCATAGTACAAACCATTATCGCCATGGGTCAGGCGCTGGAATTAGAAGTCATTGCCGAAGGTGTTGAAACCCAAGAGCAACAAGAATTTTTACTCAAACACGGCTGCTATTTTTATCAGGGTTATCTCTATAGCCGCCCTATTCCAATTGATGATTTAGAAGTGTTGCTTGGCTAATTCAGCGCAAACAGCCGCTCCACACATTAACATTCAATCAAGCGCCACTGCATTTCCCCCTTTTTTTGATTACAATACAGCGCAACATGCTGGCGGGAAGCTTTCCCGCTGTTCTCTTCTTAACTGTCAGGTTATTTATGTCTCAGTACGTGTTTACCATGCATCGCCTTGGCAAAGTGGTTCCGCCAAAGCGTGAAATTTTAAAAGACATTTCCTTATCATTTTTCCCTGGTGCAAAGATTGGTGTGCTGGGCTTAAACGGTTCTGGTAAGTCCACCCTATTGCGCATTATGGCCGGTGTGGATACAGAGTTTAACGGTGAAGCCCGCCCCATGCCGGGGATTAAAATCGGTTATTTGCCGCAAGAGCCACAGCTCGATCCACAAAAAACCGTCCGCGATATCGTTGAAGAAGCTGTGCAAGAAATCACCGATGCTCAGCAACGTCTTGATGAAGTCTATGCTGCCTACGCTGAGCCTGACGCTGACTTTGATGCGCTGGCAACCGAGCAAGCCAAACTAGAAGCTATTTTGCAATCCGCTGACGGTCACAACCTTGAGCGCCAGCTGGAAGTCGCCGCCGATGCGCTACGCCTGCCCGCCTGGGATGCCAAAATCGAGCATCTTTCCGGTGGTGAGAAGCGCCGTGTTGCCCTGTGCCGTCTCTTGTTATCAGCGCCAGATATGCTGTTATTGGATGAGCCGACCAACCACTTGGATGCGGACTCGGTGGCTTGGCTTGAGCGTTTTCTGCATGATTTCCCCGGCACTGTAGTAGCTATTACGCACGACCGTTACTTCCTTGATAACGTGGCGGGCTGGATTTTAGAGCTTGACCGTGGCCAAGGTATTCCGTTTGAGGGCAACTACTCGCAGTGGCTTGAAGCAAAAGCAGCACGTTTAGCACAAGAGTCTAAGCACGAGGCTTCACACAACAAAGCAATGAAAGCGGAACTTGAGTGGGTACGCCAAGGCGCTAAAGGTCGGCAGACCAAATCCAAAGCCCGTATGGCGCGTTTTGAAGAGCTGCAATCGCAAGAATTCCAAAAGCGCAGTGAAACGAACGAGATCTATATCCCAGCAGGCCCACGCTTAGGCGACAAGGTGCTGGAGGTGAATGGCGTTCGCAAAAGCTATGGCGACCGCATTCTTATCGACGACCTTACCTTCAGTGTGCCTAAAGGCGCTATTGTTGGCGTGATCGGTGGTAACGGAGCGGGTAAGTCCACCCTCTTCCGTATGATTACCGGCCAAGAGCAGCCAGACTCTGGAGAAATCGTTCTCGGCGACACAGTTCAGGTTGCCAGCGTTGATCAACACCGCGATAACTTAGATGGCAATAAAACGGTGTGGGAGCAGGTCTCTGACGGTTCGGACGTGATTCGTGTTGGCACCCATGAGTTCTCATCACGCGGTTATGTTGGACGCTTTAACTTTAAAGGCGCGGACCAACAAAAGTTCGTCAAAGATCTGTCCGGTGGTGAGCGTGGTCGTTTGCACTTAGCGCTAACCCTCAAACAGGGCGGCAACTTTTTACTGCTCGATGAGCCATCGAACGACTTAGACGTAGAAACCCTACGTGCTTTGGAAGAAGCCTTGCTCGATTTCCCCGGCTCAGCCATGGTTATTTCCCATGACCGCTGGTTCCTTGACCGTATTGCTACGCATATTCTGTCCTATGAGGACGATGGCGCGGTGCAATTCTTCACTGGTAACTACACTGAGTTTGAAGAGGATCGTAAGCAGCGTTTAGGCGAGGCAGCGGCGCAACCTAAGCGCGTTCGCTATAAGCGCCTAGCTTAACTCCTAGACTGCAAACCAACCCGCAAAAGACTCGACGCCCATGTCGAGTCTTTTTTATTAGCTCTTTGCTGTACCGCTCCACTGCTGCACCCGTCACCTCTATGCCTGTAGTGCATGCCACTGATTAAACATGCTAAACTTTTAGCGATTTCTTTAAGAGTACTGTCATGTTGACCCATCGTTTTTTCTTATCCCTGTTCCTCTGTATGAGCGCCCAGCTATTACCTAGCTATGTCAGCGCAGCCACTTCTGCCGAATCTAGCACGAGCGTGGTCAAAGCCAGCTTTAGCGACTGGCAGCTAGATTTTAAGAAAAAAGCACTCAAACAAGGCATCTCATTACCTGTCCTTGAGCGTGCTTTCAGCCAGATGACGCCTGACCCGTCCATTATCAAGTCAGATGAAAACCAGCCTGAACATGTGCGTCCTGTTTGGCAATACCTAGAGTCTGCTATTTCTTCTTGGCGCGTTGCGCGCGGTAAAGCGCTGCTGGCCGAGCACAGACGTACCTTAGATGCCATTGAAAATGAGTATCAGGTTGATCGTCATGTTTTAGTGGCTATCTGGGGCTTGGAAAGTAACTTCGGCCAACAAATGGGTGATAAAAACATTGTTCGCTCTCTGGCTACTTTAGCCTTTCAAGGTCGACGCGCAGAATTTTGGGAACAGCAGCTCATTGCTGCCCTGCGGATTATCCAAAGTGGCGATATAGCACCGGAAAACATGCGTGGTTCATGGGCGGGCGCGATGGGGCAAACGCAATTCATGCCCACCACCTTCTTAGAGCATGCAGTTGATTTTGATGGCGACGGCCGCCGTGACATTTGGCTCTCCACAGCAGATGCACTGGCTTCAGCGGCTAATTACTTAAAACGCTCCGGTTGGCAAACAGAGCAAACGTGGGGGTATGAAGTTAAATTACCCACACTGTTTGAATATGACGGTGCTGATGGTTACCAACAGAAAACCGTGCAGGAGTGGTTTAATCTGGGTGTGAGTTTACGTAAGGAAAAGGCGCTCTCTAAGGAGGAGCTCAGTATGCCTGCCAGCATTTTCTTGCCTGCCGGCTACCGTGGCCCAGCCTTTATTCAGCTGGATAACTTTCGCAGTATCCTAAAATACAACCAAGCCACCTCCTATGCTCTAGCGGTAGGTTTATTAGCCAACAGCTTAGAGGGCGAGCTTTTTTCACTGCACCGCTGGCCACAGGATGAAGTGCCTTTGACTCGTACCGAGCGGGTTGAGTTACAGAATTTGCTTAACCAACTGGGTTTAGCAGTAGGCAAGGCGGATGGCATCATAGGCGCTAACTCAAGAAAGGCCATTCGTGAGTTTCAGCTCAACCACGACCAGCCAGCCGATGGCTACCCGTCTGCACGCTTATTAGAAAAAGTGCGAGAAGTCAGTAACGAGCAATAAGCTGCAAATTATCTGGGAGCTGCATAGCGTTTGGCAGCGCTGCGCGGTTCCCTGAAGTGTTATTTTTTATGCAATTGTTTGAATTGTGATGAGGGTATTGACTGCTCCAGCAAGATTTCTTTCAATAAATGCCGCTGTTTGGTCGTTAAAATAGCACGCTCAGCCAATAGCTGTTTCACCTCTATTTCCTGCTGCTGATTTTTTAATTGCGCCAATGCCAAACGCGCTGACTCCACCTCGTCTAACACCAGCTCATCAGCAAACACTGCTTCAATCAAAGCATTGTGCTGCTGTTGAATACCAGCCTCATTACGCTCTAACTGCAGCAAAAACTCTTGCTCGGCTTGGCGCCACTGCATGACCTGCTGTGCATCAAACTGTAAATAATTGGCTAAAACTGGCGGCTTTTCTGTTGTCCAAGCACGCCCCCCAATCGCCCAAACAATACCCAGCATAATACTGATATTCAGTAGTGTTAGAAAAATTAAATGGGTGCGTGTTTTAGATGCGTTCATTTCCTAGACTCCAAATATCAATCAACTGACATGCTGCATAAATAGCCTGTTGGCTCAGTTTTAAGCGCTTGCACAACTGCCAAATCAGAAGGCATTTTTGCTAATGCGCATTAAATAAAGGCTGCTGCGAAGAGAAAACTTCTACCAGCGGCGACTTAACTTGCTGAGCCTTTCTGTTAGTCGCTTTGCTGCGCGAAGCATGAAACAACTAAAAAATACTGAAATTGTTTTTAATCAAATTTTAATAAAATTTCCCAGCCTTTATGTTGTATGCACGAGCAATCCCTGCAAAGATAGTAAGCAATTACTTTGCCCTTTAGGCTCCGTTATGCAACCAGCAAGCAAATACCTGCCCGCCGATGAGCGCCGCGCCGTTACTGTCGAGGCGGTTATCGAGCTGGCCGCACAGCAAAACCCCAGCGAGATCACTACTGCCGCCATTGCTAAACACATGAGCGTCACCCAAGGCTCATTGTTTCGCCACTTTGCCAACAAAGAAGCGATTTTAGAGTCGGTCATGAATTGGGTTGCCAAGCGTTTAATGGCGCGTGTTGATAAAGCCATGCTAGGCCAAGCAACGGCACTGGCTGCATTACAAGCGACATTTATGGCACATATTCAATTTATTAGTGAGCATCCCGGCGTGCCGCGCTTACTGTTTAGCGAGCTGCAGCGAAAAGAAGGCACAGCAGCAAAAAAGCTTGTCACCACCTTACTCAGCCAATACCGACAGCGCCTAGAACAGACGTTGGAACGCGGCAAGCAAGAGCAAGAATTCTATGCAGAACTTGATGTTGGGGCGGCGGCATTATTATTTATTGGCAACATTCAAGGTCTGGTTGTGCAAAGTATTTTGCTGGGTAGCAACTGCACTATTAAACAGGCTGCTGCAGACAGTTTTGTGTTGTATCAGCGCGCAATCGAGGTTCGTTAACCATGCCTGAATTTTTTAAACAAAAAAAACTACTTGCGCTATTCGCCACTATCGTTGCGTTAGCCGCTGCTTTTATCTGGGTATTGCTCAGTTCTGGCCCTTTGGCGAAAGTGAAAATCGTCGTCACTGAGGTACAGGAGCAAAGTCTAGAACCTGCTTTGTTCGGCATAGGCACTGTCGCTGCACGCCACACTTACCGCATCGCCAGTAACACGGTGGGGCGCGCCACTACACTTCATGTTGATGTTGGCGATCGCGTGACTGCTGGAGATATTTTAGGTGTTATCGATGTGGTTGATCTTGATGAAAAAATTAATGCACAGGCGGCTCTAGTGCAACGCAATCAAGCACAGTTGGCTGAAGCGCAAGCCCATCTGGATTACACCCAAAAACAGGCGCAACGCTATAACAAACTGCTGCCCTCGCGCTCTATCAGCGAGGAAATAGCGGCTGCCAAACAGCATGAATGGACGCGTGCACGCAGCCAAGCACACAGCGCTGCCAGCGACTTAGCGCGCGCACAGGCTGAATTATTAGCCCTAGAAGCAGTACGCGAAGATCGCTTACTGCGCGCACCTGTCTCAGGTTTGATTATCGCTCGTCATGTTGACCCGGGTGTCACTGTGCTGGCAGGGCAAACCGTCTTTGAGCTCATCGATCCCCAGCAGCTTTGGATTGATGTGCGCTTTGATCAAGCCGGTTCCATGCGTTTGGCAGAGCAGCAGCCCGCACAGATTATTTTACGCTCGCAGGAATTACATCCTCACTCAGGTCATGTCGCACGCTTGGAATGGCTGGCCGATACGGTCACTGAAGAGCGGCGCGCCAAGGTGATGTTTCAGCAGCAACCTAATCCTTCCCCGAGTATTGGCGAACTCGCGGAAGTAACGGTACAACTACCCCAGCTTGCCAAAACTCCAGTGGTTATTAACGCTGCTATTATTCGGGTGAATGGTCAACTGGGCGTGTGGCTTATTGAAAATCAGCAGCTTGTATTTCAGCCCGTCACCTTGGGTCGTAGCGACTTAGCTGGCAATGTGCAGATTCTCTCTGGGCTCAGCGCCGGTCAACAGGTTGTGCTCTATAGCAGCAAACCTTTGCGCGCAAGCAGCCGCATCAAGCCCGTTCAGCAACTGACCGAAACGCCATGATTAGCCTTGCCGGACGCGATATTCTGCACGCTTGGGGCAAGTTTGTGTTCACCGGCGTGGGTTTAGGCTTGCTGATTGGTGTCACTTTGACCATGGCCGGGGTCTACCGCGGCATGGTCGATGACGCACAAGTGCTGCTGGATAACAGCTCCGCTGATTTATGGGTCGTACAAAAAGACACCCTTGGCCCCTACGCAGAACCCTCCAGCTTGCCTGACGATACATGGCGCGCAGTAGCCAATATTCCCGGGGTCGCCAGCGCCACCAATGTCACTTATTTAACCATGCAGGTTGCCCATGCGGGCAGCGACACCCGCGCCTTGGTTACGGGTATTGCCAATACTGGCCCCGGCTCGGCAGGCTGGCCACTGACGTTATTAGCCGGACGACAAGTCAGCAAAAACCATTATGAAGCCGTGGCCGATATTGCCAGCGGTTTTAAGCTGGGTGAGCGCATTCAAATCCGCCGTAACACCTATCTTATTGTTGGCTTAACCCAGCGCATGGTGTCATCCAGCGGTGATCCTATGATCTTTATTCCCTTGCAGGATGCGCAACAAGCGCAGTTCCTGAAAAGCAATGATGCAATCGCGCAAAACCGCCGCCGTATCAAACAAAATCCAGTGTTTAATAATCCGCGCAACCCTGAGGTGCTGGATGCTGTGCTGGAACTGCAAGAAAGCAACACCCAGGTCAACGCCGTGCTGGTACAGCTCAACGCACAGGCTGAACCTAAACAAGTCGCGCAAGACATACGCCGCTGGTTACGCTTGCAAGTCTACGACCGCGAACAAATGGAAGAAATTCTAGTCGGCAAGCTGATCGCCACTTCCGCACGACAAATCCTAATGTTTTTAGTGATCTTGGCGGTGGTCAGCGCGGCCATTGTTGCCTTTATTATTTACACCCTGACTATGGGTAAAATTCGTGAAATTGCCGTACTAAAGCTGATTGGTACACAAAACACCACCATCGTATCGATGATTATCCAACAAGCTTTGGCCTTAGGCGTTATCGGTTTTGTAGTCGGCAAAATATCTGCCACCGTATGGGCACCTTTCTTTCCTAAATACGTGCTGTTGATTACTCAAGATACAGTGACGGGATTAATCGCGGTGCTGTGTATGTGTGTATTGGCGAGTTTTGTCGCGATTTATGCAGCACTGCGCGTCGATCCAGCCGATGCCGTGGGAGGCTAACACTATGCAGCAGTATGGCATTCAAATCTCAGGACTGAGCAAGACCTTTGGCCGAGGCGACACCGCTGTCCATGCACTGAAGCAGGTCAATATGCAAATTGAGCCAGGTGAAGTGGTCGGCCTGATTGGCCCGTCCGGCTCAGGCAAAAGTACGCTACTCAAGTGCCTAGGCGCAATCATCGAACCCAGTGCTGGGCAAATGCATATTGGCGATCAGCTGATTTATGATAATGCATGGAAAATCTCTGACTTGCGCGCATTACGCCGCGATAAGATTGGTTTTGTCTTCCAATCGCCCTACTTAATTCCTTTTTTGACCACGCTGGATAACGTGGCGCTGCTGCCCATGCTAGCCGGAAAAAGCAACAAAGAAGCACGCCAGCTAGCATTAGATTTATTGACTGTATTGCAAGTCGAGCATCGCGCTCATGCGCTGCCATCACGTCTATCTGGGGGCGAGCAACAGCGTATTGCAATTGCACGCGGCCTCATCAACCGCCCGCCGGTAATCTTAGCGGACGAACCGACCGCGGCGCTGGATAGCGTGCGCGCCCTAACCGTGATTAAAACGCTTAACGAGATAGCGCGTGACTATAAAACCGCGGTGATTGTGGTGACTCACGATGACAAGATCATTCCCACCTTTAAGCGTTTGTACCACATACGCGACGGCGTGACTTATGAGGAGCAAGGCGAAGGACGCTCTTTTTTAGAAAAAACCTGAGCGCACACTTAAGGGCTGATAGGGTGCACTGAGTGCTGTTCGGCTATAGCAACCTGATTACGCCCTTTGTTTTTGGCCACATACAAGGCTTCATCAGCCAAACTGGCTAACTTCATTGCATCTAAGCCTTCAACAAATTGCGCCACTCCCGCACTAAAGGTACAGGTTAGATCCTGCGGCTGCGCTGGGTAGCTAATTTCAGAAAATCTCTGCCTGATTTCATCCACCACTTTCGCCGCATTTTCTGCACTGGTGTTGGGTAATACCAATGCAAACTCTTCGCCACCATATCGACCAATATGATCGGTTTTACGCAGGCGCTGTTTCAGATAAAGCGCCAAACTTTTAATCACCTTGTCACCCATTGGATGGCCGTAGGTATCGTTAACCTTTTTAAAGTGGTCAATATCCAGCATGACAAAACTTAACGGCTGCCCATTTTTAAGTGCGCGAACGCAGGCATCATCCAGCAGTTGTAAAATATGCGTATGGCTGTAAAGCCCAGTTAGACTGTCTCGCACCATTCTGGCCTTAAGATTTCGTGCACGTATGGCTCTGTTTCTTACGGTAGCGATCAAATGATGCGGCATAACAGGCTTGGTTAAAAAATCGTCGGCACCCTGGCTCATGGCTTTGAGTTGCTTGCCTAGATCTTCCTCACCCGACAAATAAATGATGGGCATACCTACAAAACGCTCACTCTGGCGAATAACTTTAGCCAGTTCAGGGCCGGAGCATTGCGGCATATACATGTCTAAAATGATCAGATCGGGAGCAAACTCCATAATCTGTGCTAACGCCAACGTAGGATCGTTCACAGAACGGGTAATGATCGCCGCACCGTTTAGGGTACGTTCGGTAAAGACAGACTGCGCTTTCGAGTCATCCACCACCAATACTCGGTAAGGGTCGAAATGACTGGTACGTGAAAAGCTTTCCACCAACTCTAACAGTCCGGAGGTTTCCAGCTCACCCACAACAAAACCTTCACCACCCGCACGTACTGCGGCCAAGCGCACTAAAGCATCAGCATCATGCTGGCTGTAGAATAAAACTGGAATTGCCGCCTCGGAGTCGTTCTGAATGCATTGCGCTAGCGCCAAGCCCTGCTCAGAGCCGACAAAATCAACATCCAAAATAATAACCGGGGGGCGACGCTCGCTAACTGCTTGCTTAAATGTCTGCGCGTCAGTAAAAATCTCAGACTGCACACCAAAAAACTCTAATTGTGTTGATAAGTGCTGCGCCTGCGTTAGGTTGGATAACGCGATATACAAGGGTCTGCGCAAAACAGGCACTACAAAACCAGCAGCACTTTGATCGTCCTGACGCAGCCCAGTTTGCGTGAGCATTTGCATCAGCACCGTCATTTCCTCGATGCGCTCAGTCGTCAGGCGGCCACGTTGTTCGTTAATTTTGCCTAAACAGCTAAGCAGATCAGCGGCAATATTGGCGTGGGCTTGCTGTTCAAAGCGTTCTGCGTATTTTTGCAAACGCTCAGCTGCCGCCAACATGGTTTCAGCTTCCTGCTTGGTCCATTCTTGGGTTTGTGCCTTTTGCCACACTTCCAAAATGATACGTGCTTCATTAATAACCCGAACAGCAAAATGCTGCTTAATACGCTCAGCGTTATCGGTTTGCACTTCAGTCATCGTATTAGTCCTGCTCACGCACGCTCCATGTCCACAGGGTTGTCTAGCCTACACCCTTTGCTTGATTGTGCTCAATTTATCGTGCCGAGAATGCTAACACGTATTAACGCTGCATTCTGCTCAAACAATCTCATTTCAACATCACTTAATACATAAAGGATTTTTTATTATCAAGCACGAAAGATTAGATTTTTTTCCCAGTCTTCTTCAGCTACATCCAGTTCGCTGAGCATATTATCAAGCTGTGAAATTCCAGCGGCATGCACGGCATTAACATCACCGCAAACCAGATGATGCCAAGCGGGCAAAGGCTTTTTTTCATGTAATAAGCGGTAAGCGCAGGTTTTTGGAAGCCACGTCAGCGCGGCTAGATTGTCAGGTGTTAAAGCAATGCACTCGGGGACAATTTGCTGACGACCGCTATAATTGCTACAGCGCGCCGTACCCAAATCTAATAGTTTGCAAGCAATTCTGGTGTAGTAAAGGCTGCCATCGTCCTGGTCTTCCAACTTCTGTAAACAGCACAATCCACAGCCGTCACATAGGGAATCCCATTCCTCTGGCGTCATTTGTGTGAGTGTTTTGTACTGCCAAAAAGGTTTTACTATGGCGGCCATCTATTTTCCTTGTTTTACCGCGCGGCAAGTAACCTGCACGCGCATACGAATTATTTGATTATTAAAACTGGCTGTCAGATTTACCTTTTGCTGAGCAGCCACACGTGCTTTGCGTAGGCGTGGCGTTTGCGGGCCACCCTGAAAACGTACGCTGCACTGTGCATCCTGTTCGCCATAATTATACAGGCTTACTGCGGCTAAGTTATCACCTAGGTCCATAGTTTCTATGGCTATGGGCAAGCCGTTGAGCTGTTCCTTCACTTCAAAAGGAAAAGCCATGGCTGCTGATGAAAATACAACAGCAAAGAAAACTGCTGTTTTGCTTAGATAGCGCATTTGTTTAACCCACAGCGATAATACGGTTACGGCCCTGTTTTTTCGCTTGATACATGCGCTGGTCAGCCAACTCAAGCAACATTTGTTTGGTCGGTAACGCATCCGCTTGACGCTCGGCAACACCTATACTGGCCGTTAAGGGTTCGCCGTCTGGACGCTGCCCAAACCCTTTCGCTTGTAGCCTATTAAGCATGATCTTGGCTTGTTCAAGATTGGTGTCAGGCATCAATAATAAAAACTCTTCTCCGCCCCAGCGCAAGAAAACATCTGTTCCGCGTTTATTCTCAGTTAATAATTTGGCAAAGTCGCCCAAAATAGTGTCGCCTGCTTCATGCCCATAGGTGTCGTTAATCTGCTTAAAATGGTCCAGATCAAAGAATGCTATCGATAAAGGCCGATCATATCTTTTGGAACGCAGCCAAAAAACACCAATAAGCTCTTCCCCACTACCACGGGTGATAGCGCCTGTTAAAGGGTCATGCATGGCTTGACGAACTAAGGCGATCATAAAGGCAAGCTGGCTAAGACAAGCCAGAGCAACCACAGCTGATATTAAAATTAACAGCCAAAACCCGCCCATATAAGAAGGCCAGTTGAGGGTTTTGCCTACTAGGGCTTGCGCAAAAAGAATTACTGAGGCGATAAATAGGTTTTCTTTTAGCGTTAAAGGAAACAGAGCCAGTCCAGCCATCAACACAAAAGGTAAGAAGGCATAGCCGGTTGCTAGCGAAGCTGAAATATTATCCAGCGACTGCTCGGAAATTAAAAGGTGAGAGGCAATGTAGAACGCTGTTGGTATGGCGAATAAAAAAGCCATCGCCCGATAGGCATCCAACAAACGCCCGGGTGTTTGATACAAGAAAAACAAACCAAAGAAAGCAACGCTCGCCAAAATACGAATCACCGCCAGATAGATCCATAATGGTGCGTCAAACACTATGCAGTCGATAACGCTCCACATGGGTGTTAAAACTGCAAACAAAAAGGCAAACAAGCGCACACGATTAACAATCATGGCGGCCCGACGACGGTTGAGTAACATAGAGTGTTTGCGAGAACTCAACAGAAGCCAAGCCTCTTGCAGCTCGAGTTCAGGAGGCAGTAGCGATGTTAACCTTTTAGTGAATTTTGCAAAAATCTTTGGCATTGTAGTGATCACTTTTTGTTTTAAATCATTTACTAACAATACAACAATGATTTGGCTATAGGTGCTATTGGGTTGCAAGAAGTTCGAAAACAATTTATCTATAGCTTTGTATAGCTTGAAATCATGCCATTGGTTTTGCAGTTTGCGCCTAATTCACTTGAACTTTCTTTATTTAGATCAAATAACTAGCATTAGTTGCCATCCTTGGCGACTAAAGTTCTACTCTATTGCACGGTATAAATCTCATCAAACACGCCACCGTCATTAAAGTGCGTGGCCTGAATGTCTGCCCAATTACCAAACGTATCCTCTACGTTAATAAAATCTACTGGCGGAAAACGATCGGCATACTCAGCTAAGATTTCTTGGTTACGTGGTCTGAGAAAGTTTTTCGCGGCGATGCGCTGCGCTTCATCGGACCAAAGGTACTCAAGATACGCCTGCGCCAACTCACGTGTGCCTTTGCGATCAACCACTTTATCCACCACAGTAACCGGCGGCTCAGCTTCGGCGCTTACACTGGGGTAAATCACCTCGAAACCACCGCGACCGAATTCACGCGCAATCATCTCGGCTTCGTTTTCAAAGGTAATCAGCACATCACCGATTTGGTTTTGTATAAAGGTACTGGTCGCTGCGCGCCCGCCGGTATTCATAATCGGCACTTGTTTAAACAGCTTGGCTACAAAGTCTTTAGCGTCCTGCTCGCTACCGCCCTGCTGTAACACGTAAGCCCAAGCGGACAAGTAGGTATAGCGGCCATTACCCGAGGTTTTAGGGTTGGGCACAATCACCTCAACACCTTCTTTAACCAAATCCGACCAGTCATGGATATTCTTCGGGTTGCCTGCGCGCACAATCAATACCGTGGCTGAAGTAAAAGGCGCGCTATTGTTGGGCAAGCGCTGCGCCCAGTCTTCGGGAATTAGTTTGCCGTGCTGGTAGAGCGCGCTGATGTCAGTGGCCATATTCATGGTAATCACATCGGCCAACAAACCGTCAATCACGGAACGCGCCTGTTTGCTGGACGCTCCGTGGGACATTTGAATTTGCACAGGCTTATTGCCCTGCGCCTGCCAATGTTTTTGGAACGCTGGGTTAAACTCCTTATAAAAATCACGCATTACATCATAAGAAACGTTCAACAACGGGGCAGCACTGAGCGCGGTGCTCAGGCTAATAGCAAGCGTAAAAATAGCCAGTGAAATACGTTTCATGACTTGAACTCCAGACAGTATAAGAAAACGGCATAGCCAAGCTGAGGGAAAACTAAGCTTGAGCTGACTGCGCTAAAGTCTAGGCGCTCCGAGATAGACTGTAAAAGAATAAAAAGTGATTTTGATATAACCGTTTAATCTGCTCATCTATGTCGCCAAATAACGCATTGCCTGTTCAATCCCTTCGAGCGTCATGGGATACATCTGATTTTCCAGTTGCTGGCGAATAATCTGAGTGGACTGAGTGTACTGCCAGTGCTGTTTGGGATAAGGGTTAAGCCAGACAAGCTTGTCGAACTTATCCAGAAACCGCTGCATCCAGACATAGCCGGCTTCTTTATTCCAATGCTCAACACTGCCGCCGATATGGGTTACCTCATAAGGCGCCATGGCTGCATCACCGACAAAAATCACCTTGTAATCTTGCCCGTAGGTATTGAGCACCTCATGGGTGGGCGTGCTTTCTTGATAGCGGCGCGCATTGTTTTTCCATAACGATTCATACACATAATTATGAAAATAGTAGTATTCCAGATGCTTAAATTCGGCTTTACAGGCGGAAAATAACTCCTCGCAGACTTGAATATGGGCATCCATGGAGCCGCCGATATCAAAGAGCACCAGCAACTTAACGGTGTTACGCCGCTCAGGGCGCATTTGAATATTCAGCAGGCCGCCATCGCGCGCGGTTTGCTTGATGGTGCTGGGCAAGTCCAGCTCATCGGCGGCACCGGTGCGAGCAAACTGGCGTAAACGGCGCAGCGCCATTTTAATGTTACGCGTGCCCAGCTCCACCTGATCATCCAGGTCTTTAAACTCGCGTTTATCCCATACCTTAACCGCACGGCCTTGGCGCTCACCGGCATCGCCCACGCGAATACCTTCCGGATTATAACCCCCTGAGCCAAACGGACTGGTGCCGCCCGTGCCAATCCATTTACTGCCGCCGCTATGACGCTTTTGCTGTTCTTCTAAACGCTGCTTAAAGGTCTCGATGAGCTTATCCAACCCACCTAAGGTTTTGATTTGCTCACGCTCCTCGGCACTTAACGAGCGGAGAAACTCTTGGCGTAACCACTCTTCGGGAATCAGCGCTTCAATGTGTTCATTGAGGTTTTCCAGCCCCTCAAAATACGCAGCAAACGCGCGGTCGAATTTATCGTAGTGGCGTTCATCCTTGACCAAAATAGCGCGCGCCAAGTAATAAAACTCATCCATATCGGCAAAGACGATATTCTGTTCTAGCGCAGCCAGCAGATCCAACAACTCACGCAGCGAGACTGGTACACGCGCCGCGCGTAATTCACCAAACAAATTCAACAGCATAGCGATGCCCTTAGCGGTGACCCTGCCGACCCATAAAGGCCAAGCGCTCAAGCAGCATCACATCCTGCTCGTTTTTCACCAGCGCGCCCAGCAGCGGCGCAATGACTTTATTGGCATCACGCTCACGCAGTATTTCGGCGCTGATACCATCAGCCATTAACAACTTTAACCAGTCCACCAGCTCGCTAGTCGAGGGTTTTTTCTTTAAACCGGGCGCTTGGCGAATACCAAAGAACACTTCTAGGGCTTGGCTCACCAACGCCTGACTAATCCCCGGATAGTGCACATCTACGATTTGCTGCAGGGTTTCACGTTCAGGGAAGGCGATATAGTGAAAGAAACAGCGGCGCAAAAAAGCATCCGGCAATTCTTTTTCGTTGTTGGAGGTAATGATAATAATCGGGCGGTGCTTGGCCTTGATGGTTTCGTCCGTCTCGTAGACGTAAAACTCCATCTTATCCAACTCTTGCAGCAGGTCGTTAGGGAACTCGATATCAGCCTTGTCGATTTCATCAATCAGCAGAATCACCCGCTCCTCGGCTTCAAAAGCTTCCCAGAGCTTACCCTTATTGATGTAGTTACGCACATCATGCACCCGCTCAGAATTAAGCTGCGAGTCGCGCAAACGGCTGACCGCATCGTACTCGTACAGACCTTGCTGGGCTTTGGTGGTGGATTTGATGTGCCACGTAATCAGCTTGGCGTTAAAGGCGTGGGCGACCTCTTCGGCGAGCATTGTTTTGCCCGTGCCCGGTTCCCCTTTTACCAGCAGCGGGCGCTGCAAAGTCACGGCCGCATTGACGGCAAGCTTTAAATCTTCAGTAGCAACGTAAGAATCTGTACCAGCAAACTTCATAAAAACACCTTATATGGTTATGCTTTTTTAGTCGCTGCAGGACCATAGTGCTTATAGCTATACTCTGCAGAAAACAGTAGTTTATAGAGAACTATGCGAATAGCAAAAACCGATAATCACCTGTCTTATTACAAACAAGCGCCGGTTCAAGGAAGCAAGCGGCTAGTACAGTCGACACATTTAAAGAGGTTTACACCATGGGCAAAATTTATTTGGATAACGCACAAAGCATTGGCAACACACCGCTGGTACGCATTAATCGTATGGGACCCAAGGGCGTCACCATTTTGGCAAAAGTAGAATCACGCAACCCTGCCGGCTCAGTGAAATGCCGCATTGGCGCTGCCATGGTACAGGCTGCCGAAGAAAGCGGTGCGCTTAAGTCTGGCATCACCATGGTCGAGCCTACTTCCGGCAATACGGGTATAGGTTTAGCCTTTGTTGCGGCGGCCAAAGGCTACCGCTTGATTTTAACTATGCCCTCATCGATGAGTCTTGAGCGGCGCAAAATTCTTAAAGCCTTGGGCGCAGAAATTGTTCTGACAGAACCCGCCAAGGGCATGAAAGGCGCGATTGAAAAAGCACAGGAAATTGTCGAGCAGAATCCGCAAACCCATATTTTACTGCAACAGTTTGAAAACCCAGCCAACCCTGATATCCACGAAAAAACCACCGGCCCTGAAATTTGGCGTGATACCGATGGTCGTATTGATGTGCTGGTCAGCGGTGTGGGTACGGGCGGCACCATCACTGGTGTATCGCGCTATATCAAAAACCAATGCGGTAAACCCATTCTCTCCGTGGCGGTCGAGCCTACTGGCTCACCCGTTATCAGTCAGGCCAAAGCAGGTGAAGCATTAACGCCGGCACCGCATAAAATTCAGGGCTTAGGTGCGGGCTTTATTCCGGGCAACTTGGATTTAAGCTTGGTGGATCACGTTGAAAAAATCGATGATGAAGAAGCTAAACAAGTTGCCTTGCGTCTGATGCGCGAAGAAGGCATTTTGTGCGGCATTTCCAGCGGTGCGGCTATGGCAGCAGCCCTGCGCCTTGCCGAAAAGCCACAGATGCAGGGTAAAACCATTGTCGTCATCATTCCGGACTCAGGAGAGCGTTATTTGACCAGCATGTTATTTGATGGCTTATTTACCGAGCAAGAGCTAACCCAGTAAGACCGCTCATAGGTGTAATCTAGGGGTGAGTCGCAACCTAACTCCTAGATTACCGCTGAGTTCCCTTAGTTGTGCAAAAGATGTAATGTTGTGCTTATTTATGCTAACCACTGAGGATTGAACTTATGACGGCCAAGTGTTCTGCTGTAGCCATCGCACGCCATATTTTGAATGGTTTTGATACTTACCGTGATGAGTTCCGTAAAATCACCAACATGGGTCGCTATCACTTTGAGCAGGCCATGTGGCAAGAGATACAGCACGCGTCAGCGCGCCGCATCCAAATTTATAAAGAACACATTCTCGACACCCGTAAAGACTTAGTTAGCCTTTATGGTGAGCAGACATTACTGGATATTGACTGCTGGCCAGAAATTAAAAAATCCTACATGGGCCAGATTGATCTGCGCCTTGATGACGAGCTATCAGAAACCTGGTTTAACTCGATTTTCAACAGTTTGTTTAGTCACGACAAAATCTGCAATGCCTGTATGTTTGTGCAAACAACGCGCAAAGAACGCGTCAGCAGCGAAACCCCTATGCAAATTCGCCAATACCGCCCCAATGGTGACCTGCGCGCCATGCTCAAACAGCTCATCGAAGACTACGCGTTTGACATCCCCTATGCCGATACCCAGGCTGATCTAGAGCGCCTGGAATATCAACTAAGGCAATCACTACCCGACTGGGTGTGCAAAGATCCAGATCTTACTTTTGAGCTCTACAGCTCGCGCCTGTATCGCAACAAAGGTGCCTATATCCTCGGACGTATTTTCACTCAAGATGAACAATGGCCGCTGGTATTTCCCTTGCTCAACATCGAAGGCGAAGGCGTGCGCTTTGATGCCGCAATCACCGATGAAGCCGAAGTGTCGATTATCTTCTCTTTTACGCGCTCTTACTTTATGGTACGCGTGGCTTATCCTGCTGAATTTATTAGCTTTTTACAGAAAATACTGCCGCGCAAACAACTGTGGGAACTGTACACCTCAATCGGTTTTTACAAACAAGGCAAAACCGAGTTTTACCGTTCACTAATGGAACATCTAGAAACCACTGAAGATCGCTTTATGATGGCTCCCGGCATTCGTGGCATGGTTATGACGGTGTTTACGCTACCCGGTTTTAATATTGTATTTAAAGCTATTAAGGATCGCTTTTCACCTTCAAAAACTGTTGACCGCGCTACAGTCATTGACCGCTATCGCTTGGTTAAATACGCAGACCGCGTCGGACGCATGGCGGATACGCAGGAATTTTCTGACTTACGCTTTCCAGTGAGTAAATTCGAGCCTGAGTGCTTGCAAGAGTTACTAGAGGTTGCTCCCGCCACCATCGAAGTGCAGGGTGACGAGGTTCTAGTGCGACACTGTTGGACCGAGCGACGCATGACGCCGCTTAATATTTATTTAGATAACGCTACAAGCGAGCAGCAAATTCATGATGCGCTAGAGGATTATGGCTGGGCGATAAAACAACTCGCTGCGGCCAATATTTTCCCCGGCGATATGCTGCTGAAAAACTTTGGCGTGACCCGTCATGGGCGAGTGGTATTTTATGATTATGATGAAATCAGCTATCTAACCGAAGTGAATTTCCGCACCATTCCAAAACCGCGCTATCCAGAAGATGAGATGTCAGCGGAGCCTTGGTATTCAGTCGCACCCAATGATGTATTTCCGGAAGAATTCCCGACCTTCTTGTTCACCGACCGCGAACACCGCAAGATTTTTACCGCAATCCACGGCGATCTATTTAAAGCCAGCTACTGGCAAAGCCTGCAAGACGCCATCCTTGAGGGCAAGGTTATAGATGTATTCCCCTACAAACGCCAACAAACACCGTCATACACCTACACAACCTAAAGGGTTATATCACAAAGCTTTTGGTGAAAATCGCGCAAAAGTTGCGCTCCAACAAAAGCCCGTTACGCCTGTACGAGGATGCCATGCATCCGACCCTCGGATTACGCCTGCCCGCACA
>Ga0265293_10001248_pt1 | contig 56269 bp, 40 predicted proteins | sample Munlanlewell138R_FD_192505 | JGI IMG/M metagenome (GOLD analysis project Ga0265293, IMG submission 192505) | Leachate microbial communities from a municipal landfill in Southern Ontario, Canada - Leachate well 138R | ecosystem: Engineered > Solid waste > Landfill > Unclassified | place: Canada... | reverse complement strand
GCGGTAACATCGACGGTATTGTAATAATTCTGGATATCACTTTCGGTGATTAGGACTGAATCGAGCAGTGTTTTTTCGATGAAATGATTAATTGTCAGATTATCACGTACATCTTCCCGCAAGGTTTTGAAATTGATGTTGGCGTTGTTTAGGTAGTTGAGAAATTTTTCTTTACCGCCGATTTGAGCATACTGTAATTCGAGGATACTATCAACTTCCGTATCAAAAACTCGAATTTTACTTTTTTTGGCGGCTTGCAAGAGCAGTTTCTTCTCAGCCAGCGCTTCGGCATTAGCTATGAAGATTTCACTTAATTGACCGGGCTCGATTGTCTTTAATTGTTGAATGCCATCGCCGTACATCAACTGGAAGGTGGCGAATACGTCGCCAATAGTGACGTCGAATTTTTTTGTCGAAACAATCACGGCGTTTTTGGCAGGATCGAGCATCGGAACACTCTGGGATAATTCCACGGCTAATTGATACAGCGACGAACCCTTCTCGAGTTTAGTGCTTTTTTCACTCGTGCCACAACCTAAAATAAAGAGCCCGACAAATATAACTGGCAGTACTTTTTTCATCAATCTACTCCTTTATTATTGCATTTTCTAAAAACATGTCGATTTTAGGTAAGAATTAAATTAATTCAAAGTCATTTATCGATGGATTCCTATTGAGAAATTAAATTGTTGGGTGTAAGTTTAGTCGCTTTTTTCAAGCCCCCATAGCTCAGATGGATAGAGCACCGGCCTCCGGAGCCGGGAGCACAGGTTCGAGTCCTGTTGGGGGTACACCAGTAAAAAATCCTCCATCTTCAATGTGAATCAAATAGGTTTGGTCATTCCTATATTACCTTGAATTGTATCAATACTGTATATGAAATGTTTTTATACCTAATTAACAGCGTAGGCATAGGAATAAGAAAAGCCTGATTGATCAGGTATTTTTTTCTTTTATAAGATAAATCAGCGGTAATCCGATTAAAGTCACCGCACCTTTTAAAAATAGATTGGCGCAGAAAATTGACCAGATTACCGACTGGGTATAAAGTCCGCCAAATGCTCCCCAAACGAAAATCAGACTATCGATCGGAATACTAACGAAATTACTGACGAGCACCCGCATCCATTGGTAGCGTTTCGTGATTTTATTGACCCACAAATGATATACCTCTGTGTCGAGTAATTCTGAAACAACTTCGGCGATGATACTGGCGATCACAATTCGCCAGACCGGCGAAAGTACGATTGAGAACTCCAGCTGAGGACCAACGGCCAAATCACCTGGCAAACGGGCGACGAGCCAGAATAAAAAAGCCATAAACAGGTTCACCACAGCCGCACAGATAATCACCAGGCGGGCGCCTTTTTTACCGACAGCTTTATGCATCAGATCGCGCAGGGTGAAAGTTAAAGGATAAATCAAGGTTCCGGCGTCCATTGAAAAACCCAGAAAGGTAATGATTTTCAGACTTGCTATGTCGGATAACATTTGCGTAGCTATATAAGCCGCGGTTACGATTATTACTGACATTTTACCTTTTTTTGGTATTTATTTCGATCGATAACACGTCGCAATTTAAAACTATTTTCGCATCGGGTGAACCAATTTTTATCTCAGTCGTAAAATAAAGACAACTTTCTTGATTATGAGTAAGTCCAAGAAAATGTAATTTGAAATTAAAATTAATATCTTCCTCCTCCTCACTCAAAGGTCTGCTCTCCGCAGACCTTCTCTTTTTTTTATCGAAAAATATCTTGTCAAATTACTCTCGTGGGACTTATTTTAGATAGCATGGATATGAACATGATTAAGCCGTCAATATTAAAAAATCGGATCCAACATTACGAATGGGGAACAAGAGGGAAACTGGCTTTTATACCTGATTTGATTGGAATTCCAGCCGAAAATGACAAACCTTACGCCGAATTATGGCTGGGCGCTCATCCAACCTCACCTTCACAAATCAATATCTCCGGTGATTTTATCGGAGTGATGGAATTGATCAATAATCACCCAATTGAAGTACTCGGGAAAAAGGTCGTTGAACGTTTCGGCGCCAGTTTACCATTTTTACTGAAAATACTATCAGCCGAACAAGCGCTTTCAATTCAAGCCCATCCCAATATCCAGCAAGCCAAACAATTACATCACCTGGACCCAGTGCATTACCCGGATGAAAACCATAAACCGGAAATTGCAATTGCGCTGGACCGGTTGACGGCTTTAGTAGGTTTTTTAAATCCTTCAGAATTAATCAAACGACTGGCACTATACGCTGAAGTTCAGACCTTTACCGGTTTAACTTCAGCCATCGATAGAAGTGAAATGCGTGAAAGCAATAGCGGCTTAATAAAACAATTTTATTCTGGGATAATTCAAAAAGCGCAAACTGAACCGCATTCTTACGCTCAATTAATCGAATTAATCGAAAGTAGTATCCTGCAACGTAGTGGTCAAATTTCCGAACAGGAGCGTCTGTTTTTAGAATTAAAAAATCGGTATCCATCTTCTGATATTGGATTGATTATGGTGCTGTTTATGAACTTAGTTCATTTGGAATCCGGCCAGGCGCTTTTTACTTCGGCTGGCATTCCACACGCTTACATTTCGGGAAATCTTATCGAATGTATGACCAATTCCGATAACGTTGTCCGGGTCGGACTCACGGGTAAATATAAAGATGTGACAGCTTTGCTTGAGATACTCGATTATTCGCCGAATCCTTATAAAATATATAAACCAAGGTCGGATAAAGGCGTTACGACTTATCAGACGCCTGTCGATGAATTTTACGTTATTAATATTTGTCTGCAGAATAAAGAGCAAAAGACAATCAGTACCAATGATAAAGTCCAGATCGGAATAGTGCTGTCCGGTCAGATCGATTTGATATGGAATCGCGATGAAATATTATCACTAAAAAAAGGTGAGAGTGTTCTCATCCCAGCTTGCATAGATAAGTATATCCTGCGATCGCGAAATAAATCTGAGATTTATTTCGCAACAGTAAACTAAGTATTTACGAAAGACTGCTCTGGAGGAGGGACTCGAACCCCCAACCTAGTGGTTAACAGCCACCCGCTCCACCATTGAGCTACTCCAGAATAATGTTTTAAAAAGCAAACTTAATTTAAATGATTCAACACCTATATTCAAATAGCAAAAATTATTTTTCGAATTTAGGTCTGAGTCTCTGCCAGGTCTCAGTCAATCCTTCACTCAGTACTTTGGTGTGCCCGGTTATCGGCATAAAATTGGTATCGCCGGTCCAGCGCGGGACAATATGAAAATGCAGGTGATCCTTTAATCCGGCGCCAGCGACTGAACCGAGATTAAGGCCGACGTTAAAACCCTCAGCGTTCAATGAATCATGTAAAATCTGACAAGATTTATCAATTAAATCGAATATTTCAAGCCGGGTAGATTCATCGAGATCGTTCAAATTCCTGACGTGTTGATAGGGCGCCACCATCAGGTGACCATTGTTATACGGATAATAGTTCATAATCACAAAAGCCGACTTACCGCGATGAAGGATCAAATGCTTTTTATCGTCGGAATCTGCGCTATACTCGCAGAGAAAACAACCTTCGGCTTTAGGATTAGTGATATAACCTATTCGCCAGGGAGCCCAGAGTTTATCTAACTCCATCAGGACTATTCCTCGCGCTCTCTTTTGTAGGATTCAACGACCTTATCCTGCGCTTCTTTGGGCATCTGTTCGTAATGTGAAAAGCTTTGGCGGTGCATACCGCGACCTTGCGTCATTGAGCGCAGGGCGGTGCTGTAACGATATAGCTCGGCCAGCGGTACTTTCGCGTTAATTTTTTGGAATGGGCCTTCGGCGTCCATACCCTGAATTTTGCCGCGTCGCACTGAAATATCACCCATTACGTCGCCCATAAATTCTTCAGGAACGATTACTTCGAGGTTGTAAATCGGTTCCAGCAGAATGGGATTACCACTCATGAAGCATTCTTTAAAGGCGCTCTTACCAGCAATCTGGAAGGCGATATCCTTGGAATCCACCGGGTGCATTTTGCCGTCATAAAACACGGCTTTGACGTCGGTGACGTGATAACCGGCTAAAATTCCTTCTTCACAGGCTGAACGCACTCCTTTTTCGACAGAAGGTACGAAAACCCGGTCGACATTTTGACCAACGAGCGTATTGGTAAATTCAACGCCAGCGCCGGCAGGAGCCGGTTCAACGTACATCCAGACTTCGGCAAATTGTCCGGCGCCGCCGGTTTGTTTTTTGTGACGGTATTTCGAATCACCGCGTTTTTTGATCGTTTCACGATAAGGGATACGCGGCGGGAGCTGATTGATTTCGACGCCGAATTTTTGTTTTAAACGCTGTAAAATAATTACCAGGTGCAATTCACCCTGACCGGATAAGATCGTCTGTTTCAATTCCGGGTCGAAATGCCAGGACATGGTTGGATCTTCACTGGTTAATGATTGTAAACCGGTGCTGATTTTTTCTTCATCACCCCGTGATTTTGGCTCTATCGCAATTTGAATGACCGGTTCCGGGAAGGAAATACCGGGATAGGTAATTGGTGAGCGGGAATCGCACAATGTATCGGTGGTTTTGGTAAATTTCAATTTTACAACAGCACCAATGTCTCCGGAGTGTAAATGGGCAATTTCCTGTTTTTCTTTGCCATTGATACAAAAGATTTGTCCGATACGTTCGGTCTTACCATTATTGGAATTGAGCAGATCAACTCCGGTTTTTAAAGAGCCGGAAAATACCTTGAACATCGATAATTCACCAACGTGCATTTCACTGATAGTTTTAAAAATATAAAGGGAAGTTGGTTCGCTGTCGCTGATTTTGCGAGTCAATGGTTTACCTTTATATCCACCGTTCATCGCAACTTTAGCGGTAGGCGTCGGTCCATAAGCAATAATGTGATCCATGATCTTGGTAACGCCGATATTATTCAGACCGGAAGCCACAAAAACCGGAAAGAGTTCTCGTTTGATAATCGCTTTACGTAAGCCATTGATAAATTCTTCTTCAGTCAATTCACCCTGGCTAAGATAATTCTCAAGTAGAGTATCGTCTGACTCAGCCACGGACTCAATTAATTCATTTTTTAAAGTAGCCAGTTTATCTTTGAGATCGCCGGTTGGCTCGGATTCAGTGAAGGTGCCTTTTTGATCCTTATTGTATTTTAGGATCTTTTGAGTCATTACATCGGCAATCGTATCGAAATTTAGCCCGCTGTTTACCGGAATCTGCATACATACGGCTTTTTTGGTAAATGAAGCCTGTAAGGAACTTTGCGCCTTATCATAATCCGCATGTTCTTTATCCAACATATTAATAATGAACCAGACGGGTAATTCGTCTTCTTTGGCGAATTTGAATACCAATTCCGTTCCGACTTCGACTCCGGTCTGGCCATTAATAGAAATAAGCGCCAGATCAGCAACCCGCGTCAGGGCTTTGGACTCACCAACGAAATCGAGATAACCGGGAGAATCAAGGAGATTAAATTTAATTTTATTCCATTCGCAATTCATTAAAGAAGACTGAATAGAAAACTTACGCTCAATTTCATCATTATGATAATCGGAAGTTGTCGTCCCCTCTTCGATCTTTCCTAACCGCGTTGTAGCGCCGGCGGCATAAAGCATCGCCTCAGTCAAAATGGTTTTACCGGATGACCCATGTCCTAATAATACGATGTTTCGGATTTCTTCAGTTTGGTATTCTTTCAAAATTAGCCTCCATATAATTGCGGAAATTTAACTTTTATTCAGCATATTGCGAAGAACTTTTCCAGACAGATCATGTTCAAAATGAGATACAATCTCGATCGCATCTGGTCGCAGGTAGACGGGCAGATTTTTCTGGCAAAATTCGGTTAGTTCTTCAATCTCAGCAGATTCCGATTCCCGCAGTATGATAAAAAGTTTTAGTTGTTCATCACCATTGGCGGCGGTTAAAAGACCAACCGCTACATCCTTGACAGCCGGATGATGCTTTACAATATGCTTGATCATTTCTGGATTGATGTTGTAACCGTATCGATTGATCAGATCGCTAATTCGACCCTCGAAGGTAAGTCTGCCATCCTCGGTTTCTCTGACAAGGTCGCCGGTGGCGAACCAGTCATTCTCATTTAAATGTTGTTCATTTAGTTTGTCGAAATAATTCAGCATCAGAGCCGAAGTGCGAACTTGTAGCTCGCCGGTTTTGCCTGGTGTAACTAATGCTCCGGATGGGGTAGTAATACGAAAATCGATTCCTGGAAATGGTCGCCCGATAATTGATTCCCGGCGATCGTTTTCAACGTAACTGGCGGTTATCATCTGGATTTCGGTTGTTCCGTATAGTTCAGTGATAAAGACTTTATGCGTCTTTGTTAGCGCTTGCCAGATATCCTCCGGGAGATTGCCTCCGGCCACAATATAATATTTCAAGGATTCGAGTTTTTTAGCGTCGGGGCTATGGACTAACTGTTTGTAAAATTCCGGTGTTCCGATAAGAACATTCACCTGATGTTGAATTATGGCTTGAATGATTTCTTCTGAGTGAAAATTATCAAGCAGGACGATCGTACCGCCGGCTAATACCAGGGTATGTGGAATAAAACTATGTGAAATATAATGGAAAAGTGGCAAAGTACTGAGAAGCCGAATATCAAGCATACCTCTCAAAAGTTTAAAACAATTCTGAGCATTAGCCAATAAACTGCGCTGACTATGGGCGACAGTTTTAGGGAAATCCGAATTACCAGCGGTAAATGAAATTACAGCCGGATCATCGAAGTTATTTAAACCGGGGAATGAGTCGGCAGAAATAACCGGATTATCAATCTTCTGAGCGGTGATCTCTTTCCAGTGAGTTGTAGGTAATTTTAAAAGAGGTGTTCCTTTTTTTAATTCGACTTCATCAATTATTTTCTGATATTCGGGATCAAATATCACCGCATCAATTTTCAATCTAATAAAATTGTAGGTCAGTTTGTTTGTTGATAAATAGGTCGGCAAAAGTACCGGAATGGCGCCAAGCAGAAGACCAGCGTAATAAGTAATAAGATATTGTGGGCCACTTTTAAGTAGCAGACCAATGGTCTGTCCACAGACGATCTGGTGTTGTTTTAATAAACCAGACAATTGGACCGATTTTGCGAATAAACCGGCGTAGGATATGCTTTGATTAGCATAAATAATTGCCGGTTGATCCTTTTGGATAACCTCATTTTGGAGCAATAGTTTTACGACATTATCTGGCATACTGATTGGTAAATGCTATTAAAAAGCGCGCAATATTAATCAAAATATTTAAATAATGTCAAGAAAATCTGCTGGTGACAAGTCGACTTTCTTAATTAATTAAGTGTTTTTAATGGATATTTAGCGAAATCGACCAATCCATTATCGTAGTAATTATTTTCTTTTTTTAGGAGTGTCATTTTGTGATGGGAGAGTCATTATCATTTGTTCAGAAACTTTAAAAAAGTACTGCTTGTAATTCTTCGAGGTGAATTTAATTAACTGATCTGTGTTTAGGTTGACATTTTGATGCCATTGATAGACACTGGCGGGTGTGGTATAGGCAATAATTTGATAACTTCCCTTTTTCAGATCGGTATAACGAATTGTATCTGGATAAGTCTTCGAGATTTGTGGAGTAACGAGTTCTTTTAGATTACTTTCCAGAACGCTATTGATGGGACTAGCAATTCTTTGCTGAAGTTCAGTGCTTTTTTGAGCAGGATATTCGTCGATTTTAAGACCGATTTCAAGCATTTCGTTCTGCAAAATATTCAATTTAACCCTGCTATCTTCAAGATAATGGTTGAAGTCGGATTTGACCGAGTCGATTATACACTTGATAGCTTTAGGTAATTCTGAAAAACCTGCCGGGTGCGAAGAAAGGCGGATCATGAGTGGTGTGTTTTGGCTGAGATCCAGATTGATCTGATCGGCGACACCGGATTGGTTGGGTAACAGGTGTACAGGATAATAACCGGAGTTCACGAGTTTGCTTTTTTCATAGGTTAGAGTGAGATACAGCCCATCGATTGTTTCGAGTCCTTGATTATTAATCTTAGCCCAAAATTTCCAGACATCGCCAAATTTCTGCACACGTACTATTTCAATATTTAATTGCTTACCATAATCGACCGTTAATTGATGTCGTTTACTCTCGATTTCTGAAGATAATCGTCGATAAGCGCTTTCTTTTGAGGCGCGTTCACGGTTTAGATTTTGCAAAGAATCTCTGGCATCATTAAGTGGTTTATAAAAATACTCCTGATTTAAACTCCGAATTTCTTCAATCACAGATTGCTTTTTATTATCTAATAAGTAAAAATTGACCGCTTGACGGGATTTGCGAATAGCGGGGACATCGACGACAACTTTCAGGGTGACTGTTTGCGAGCATGAGCACAACAACAAGGAAAGGCAGATTGTCAATGCATGGCGGAGTTTGTAAATATCAATCATCAGGTTACCACTTAATACCAAAAGAATCTAAAAGCCACACTGATTGAACGCAACATAAATATTATTGATTTTCAGGAGTAGATTTTTCAAAAATCGGTCTTAAGGCAAGGCTGATTAATTTGCCGAAAAGATCCAGAGTGATTTTCTTTGATTCATCCAGAAAAAAGTCGGCTGATTCAATATCGAAAACCAGCGCGGCTTTTATTTCTGTCATAATATGTAGAGGTATGGCAACGGCGGCTTTAGTCTTAAGACGTTCCCAGATGCGTCGCAGGTCGCGAACGTTTTTCTCTTTTTCAGTGGTATAAACCAGCATATCCTCCAGAATGGCATTAGCCGCCAGACTATTACGATTAAAGGGATGATCGAAGAAGCTCAGATTTTCCAGAGCGGGATCATAAGACAAGACACATTTGAGAATTTCCCGATCTTCACTCAGGATATACAGGCGAGGGAAAATAAAACGATACTGAGCGCACATCAATTGAATTAATTGATTTTGGATGTTAATATAATCACCGGATAGATGTGAAGTGAGCGCATTTAAGTTATCCAGAACTGTCCGATAAGTGGCAAATATTTCGGTTTTTTCCAAATAATTAAACGAGAGAACCATACCGGTGTAATCATAAAGGAGGTGAAGCGGGGTTAAATGGACTTCAAGCATATGCTTTTCATTGTTGATATCACAAAATTCAACATTCAGATTGACATCCTTCAGGGTCTTCATCGCTTCCTGAAACGCCGGTGCAATTTGATCTAAAAATTCAATATTTAAGACTTTATTGTATTTGTTATCGAGTAATTTGACCTTACTTATTTTTAATATTTGTTCTGCCACGTCGTTGACGTCAACAATTTTTCCAGTCTCATCTAATTCGATAATACCGATTGTTCCACGGGCGATAATCGAACGATGGATTTGCAGGAAATTTTCATAATGTTCTTCGCATACGGTTTGAAGGATTACTTCCGTGATGAAGCTGTGGATTATTGTCGGCGCCCGCAGATTTACCTTGGATGGGATAGACGGGTCTTTCGGTTCATCGAGATTCAATACCGCAATCGGTCGCCCTTCAAAATAAATCGGCGCGTAGAGAAGATCATTCTTATGCCATTCGGGTTTATGTTGCAGGGGAATTTCAGTCTTTAAACCATCAGTCAGAATATAACGGACGCGTTCATCTTTCCAGGGAAGATAATAAAATGGAATGATGCGCCAACGTTCAACGGCCGAGCTGAGCAGTGCCTTTCTTTTTTCAGGTGGCAATTTATGATCTTCCGAGTATTGGATCGCTTCTGGTTCATAGCCGGAATAAAGCGTTTTCTTGGTTTCGTATTTACTATTCAGGAAACCGAGACTAGCTTTACGCCATCCGGTTTTTCGCAAGGTTTCCAAAAGCAGATTACACTTTTCGTCTATCGTTTTCAGGATTTTTAACTGATAGAGATTACTTGAAAGTGTATCCAGTAGATTTAAATCGCTCGCCATATTTTACTAACTGATCAAATCAAAAATAACTTAGAGTTTAATATCGATGACTTCTTTTTGATGTTTTTCTTTTTATCATAAAATCAGAATGAATCTATTAAAAATAGTATTGCGATTCAAGAAGATGTTTTTAGCGTAAGGGACAGTTGATGATGGATTAAGGTACTGAACGTTATATTTATTTTTTCTGATAAACATGTTTGCGCTTATTATAAATGTGTATATCTTAGCAGTTGAGGTTTGAAATTATTAGGTGAATTAAAAAATCGTAGCGACCTTTCCGAAATAGTATAGCAGAGTAATGAAAAAACGAGTTTACACGACCTTTCCGCACACTGCCGACCTGGGAATCGAGGTTTATGGCGCGGATTTACCGGCACTTTTTGAACATTCGGCGTCCGCCTTATTCGATTTGATGATCAATCCCCGCCAAATAAAAGAGAAGGAGACGGTTGAATTTTCCGTTCGGGCTGATGAGCCGGAATTGCTCCTGCGGGAATGGCTGGGCGAATTGCTTTACTATTCCATAAGCCGGCATTTCATATTCAAATCTTTCCGGATAAAAAAACTAACAGGGCGGGAATTACAGGCGACTGCCACCGGTGAAGCGTTTGATTCGCAGAGACACAATCTAAAACGCGAGATAAAGAGCGTGACCTACCATGAGTTAAAGATAATTCACGGCGATAATGGCTGGCAAGCGCGGTTTGTCCTGGATATTTAGAGGTGATCGATGAGCAATCAGGAATTACATAAAATCAGCGAACAGGTTTGGGAAATTTCAAAGTCCGGTTCGATGCGCGTGCCGGGGCGCATCTTTGCCAGCGACAAACTGATGCAGTCCATAAGAAGTGACGAGAGTCTGAAACAGGTTGCCAACGTTGCCCAATTGCCCGGAATAATCGGTTATTCGTTTGCCATGCCGGACATTCACTGGGGCTATGGTTTTCCGATCGGCGGCGTAGCGGCATTTGATATCGAAGAAGGCATCATTTCGCCCGGCGGCGTCGGCTACGATATCAATTGCGGAGTGCGTCTGATGCGGACGAATCTCACGCTCGCTGATTTGAAGAAGTCTGTGAAGGATTTAATCGCCGGCATTTTTAGCAATGTTCCGAGCGGAATCGGTTCGCATGGCGCTATCCGTAAACTTAGTCGGCGGGATCTCGAGCAAGTTGCACTCGAGGGCGCTAGTTGGGCGGTAAAAAACGGATTTGGCGATTCCGCTGATCTGGAATATATCGAAGACCGCGGCCAATTGGCCGGAGGCGACCCTTCAATCATCTCGCAACGGGCCTTTGAACGCGGTGCGGATCAGGTTGGGACGCTCGGAAGTGGCAATCACTTTATAGAAATAGGAAAAGTGGCGGATATATTTGACCAGGTCGCGGCTGATACGATGGGAATATTTAAAGATAAATTAGTCATAATATTACATACCGGTTCACGCGGATTCGGTTACCAGATTTGTGATGATTTCATCAAAACGACGCTGAACGCCACCCGGAAGTACGAAATTCAAATTCCGGACCGGCAATTAGCCTGCGCGCCGTTAAAATCGCCGGAAGGTCGCGATTATCTGGCGGCTATGCGTTCGGCGGCCAATTTTGCCTTCGCCAATCGGCAGGTAATTGCTTCATTAATTGAGAATAGTATGATGAAAACTCTGGGCATCAGTCCATCTGAAATAGGTTTTCGCCCAGTTTGGGACATTGCCCATAATATTGCCAAAATTGAAGAACATCAGTTTGGCACGAAAAATACTCGGGTATGTGTTCATCGCAAAGGCGCCACCCGTGCTTTTGGTCCGGATCATCCGGATTTGCCCGAGGTTTACCGCAAAATCGGCCAGCCGGTGTTGATTCCCGGCGATATGGGAACTGAAAGTTTTCTGTGCGTTGGTACGACTACCGCCATGCAGGAGACATTTGGCAGTGCCTGTCATGGCGCCGGTCGAGTATTATCACGCCACCAGGCTAAGGCTAAAGCCCGGGGTATCGATCTGTATAAGACTTTAGCGGAAAGCGGCGTTTATGTCATGGCAGAACAGAAAGGCACAATCGCTGAGGAAATGCCGTTTGCGTACAAAGATGTCAGTGAAGTTGTGGAAACTATGAATGCCGCCGGCATCATCCGCAAAGTTGCCCGCTTTAAACCGCTTGGGGTGATAAAGGGGTAACTAATAATTTCCTGAATTTGAAATAATTGATGAATGGGTAAGCCGATTATTTATCAAGAATCCTGAAATATTTTATTGAATTTGCTTCCTGAAATTGATAATATCTGACTGTGTGAGTTGATTGAGCATAATTTGAACGGACTAAAATGCCTACCTCAATATAAATTACCAAATAAAGCTGAAAGGTTTTTTATGAAAATGTACCGAATTTTATCTTTCTTATTGTTACTTACGACTGTACTGTCATCTCAGGAAGTTCGGGTGACCAATATTGACTTTACGCTGGATGGCCAGAATATAGAAATCCGCTATGACCTGGCTGGCAATCCGAAAATGAAATATAAGGTCGATGTTATTTTGAAAAGGAGGGATCTGCCTGATTATAGTCTGAAACCTTCAAATATTAAAGGAGATATCGGCAAAGGAAAATTCGCCGGTACGCAACGAAAAGCAGTTTGGAATTATGTCCAGGAATTTCAACCCGGTGAGAATTATGCTGATTATTACTTCGAAGTCCGTGCGACTGAATTGAAGAAAATACCCAGAGGCTATTTGTATGCCGGTTCAGCTGTAGTTGTCGGAATCGTCGTCGCCGTTATTTTTAGCGGAGAACCTGAAAATGATCCTATCGGGATGCCACCCGGTCGTCCCTAATTATGTTAAAAGGTAATTATATGAAGAAGATACTAAATACCCTTGTTCTGCTACTCTTATTCGCGCTTATCACATTTGCGGCTGAATCCTGGCAAATTGCGCCACTTAATCCGGATTTCATCAAATATCAGGAAAGGAAGTTAACTGGTAGATATAGTCCGGAAATATCGCAATACGGATTTATATTGGGTGAAATACCGCCGCCTTTTCGACCAAGTTTTGCTGGTTGGAATGCGAATGCGAGAGAACGGGTTGTGATTACGGATGCTGTATATGATCTGCGTACCGCCGGAGCTGATGGTGCATCTATGTTAACCTCTGTGAAAAATCAAGGCAATTGCGGATCATGCTGGGCATTTGCGGCCATGGGAGCCATAGAATCGAAATGGAAAAAAGCGGATTTCGGAGAATATGACCTTTCGGAGGATAATCTTAACAACTGTCATGGATTCGCATATGAATCTTGTGAAGGCGGTAATATGAATATGGCCATGGCCTACTTTACCAGAAAATCCGGGCCGCTTTTGGAAACGGATGATCCGTATACAGCGGAGGCTGGAGATTGTCCATCCGGATTTAGTGAGGTCGCATATATAACTGATATGCGCCAATTACCCAACGATATGGATATAATCAAACAAGCTTTAATCGATTTTGGAGCGTTGTATACGACAATGCGCTGGGAGGATAATTCCTATAATTCATCTGATTATACTTACTGTTACAATGGTTCAGCAGATTCCAGTACAAATCACGCCGTTCTGATAGCTGGTTGGGATGACACCAAGGTGTCAGACGGAGGGACGGGCGCCTGGATAATAAAAAACAGCTGGGGACCTGAATTTGGCGAAGATGGATATTTTTATATTTCGTACAATGATACCAAAGTTAATTCGACCTGTGGCTATTTTCCGTATAGTTTGGAATACGTTTCTAATTCAAAAGTCATTGGCTATGATTATTTGGGCAGTATCGGTGCCGTTGGCTATGGTAGTAGCTTTTCGGCCGGACTTGTCAGATTCGTAGCCGATGAACCTGTTAAAATTCAAAAAATTGGCACTTGGGCGAATGCGGCTAATGCTACTATAGCGATTGATATTTACGATGAATTCAACGGTACAGAATTACTGGATTCGGATAAACTGATATCTATTACTTCGAAAACCTGTGCCTGGCCGGGATATTATACTTTTGATCTCCCGGATACAATCACGTTAGCTGAAGGTGAAGATTGTTACGTTAAAGTCAAGTATACGACGCCGTACTATACTTATCCGGTTCCGGCCGAATTTGCATCCGAAGGGTACGCCGATCCGGTAATCGAGTCCGGGGTTTGTTGGGTCAGTTCAAATGGAGTAGCCTGGTCTTCGATTGGCAATGACGAAGACGGTCAATACGATCTGGCGATTAAAGCCTATGGAGTGGTTCCGGAAATCACCATCAACTCACCTGTTGCAAATGGAATATGGCAGGCTGGTAAAACCTACAAAATTGAATGGAATGCTAGCGATATCAACTCCCTGAAAATTGAATATTCAGTCAATAATGGACATACCTGGTCCCCGATCGTGAGTAGTATATCATCTGACATCGGTAATTACGACTGGCAAGTTGCGTCGGTTTCCTCGGATTCCTGTGTTGTTAAAATCAGCGATGCAGCTTCATATAAAATCTATTCAGTAAGTCCAGTATTTACCATTTTTAACTGTCCTGATACATTAGCGCTCTCGCAGAAAATCAGTTTTGGAGATGCTGATGACACCGAAAATTATCGGATTATTGGAATGCCGGGTAAGATTAATTTACCCATATCGGATTTTCTAACTGGAAAAGCACCTGCTGACTGGAATGCTTTCTGGGATAATGGCGCTGAATCAAACTATCAGGTAAAATATGATGGTAGTGCGATTTTCAATTTCCAACCAGGACGAGCATTCTGGATCCTGAGTCGAAGCCCTTTAAAAATATCGCGCGAGATTAATTCGGTAGTTTTAACAAATAGTTTTACTTATTCGATTCCCCTGCATGATGGTTGGAATTTGATTTCTAATCCGTTCGCTCGCGATGTCGAATGGAGTAAAGTGCTTCAAGCCAACGGTCTGGCGAATAATCGTACGATCTATTCCTGGGACGGTAGCTGGAGCCAGCCGGCGGTGTTTAAAGTCTATTCCGGATATTATTTCAACAATTTAGATAATCTTGATTCCCTTTTGATTCCATATAATACAGCCTCAACCTTGACCAAAAGGAGTATGCCGATCTTCACCGCCGAACGAAACATACGATGTTCAATAGCGAGTAATGAGCGGCACTACGCTACAGCGATAATTGGCCTGCATGAAAACGCCAGCCGGGATTTTGATAACTGGGATTATTTATATCCGCCAGCGACCTTCGAAAAGGCAAGTATTTACATCTATGAACCAGACTTGTCAATTAATTATAAATTCCTTTCTGTTGAACATTGTCCGGAAATTAATATAGGCAGTCAATTCAACCTCTGCGTCAAGAATCAGACTAATTACGACCTGCAAATGAACATCGAAGGGATCAACAATTTTGCTAATTTCGTTATCGGAATACTCGATCGGCAGACGAATCGGCTAATTTATTTAAATACTGATGATGGCATTACGATTCCAGCCGATACAAAACAAGGCGATTATAAGCTGATTTTCGGGAACGCGGAATATTTCAAAGAAATGGAGCCCGCTTTATTACCGGTACAATATCGGTTGACTCAAAATACTCCTAATCCCTTTAATCCTACAACTAACATTTCTTTCGATTTGCCAAAACCAACTCAAATTTCGTTAAGTGTATATGATATGATGGGGCGGGAAGTGGTCAGATTGTACGATGAATATTGCCAGGCTGGTTGCCATAACGTAACCTGGAATGGTAAGGATCATGTAGGGCGATTAGTGTCAAGTGGTGTCTATTTATATTCACTGAGAACATCGACTGGTTTCAATATTACCAGGAAGATGGTGCTTATTCGTTAGACCTATTATTAAAAATGTTGAGAGCCATATTATCGTTAGTGCTTTATTAAAGATAAACGATATGATTATACTCACAGAATCGGCCTACATCTTTGTTGACATTCAGTTAATTCTTCACTAATATAACGCTGTACGATTTTTATAATATGAAATTATTTTAAACTCAAAAAATATGTCCGTCGCAAAAACCGTTAGGAATAAGTGGAGATTTAACGGCTTTTCTGTACTGTTTTTGCTAGTGAGTTTAAGTATTGCGCATAGTTCCGAAATCGACGAATGGCTCGAGTTGGATTTAAGCGCGCTAATGAATATCAAGGTCGCTACCGCTACCAAAAAAGCTCAGTTGATCGAAAAAGTCCCGGCCACCGTCCGGATTATTACGGCCAATCAGATCAAGGAACGAGCTTATCACAGTCTGGAAGATGTTCTCAAAGATTTACCCGGATTCCAGTTCCGGAATATTCAGGGATTCAATAGTTATTCTTTTCAACGGGGCGCGCCCAGCCAGAACAACCTGATCCTGGTGCTAATCGACGGGATCCAGATCAATGAATTGAATTCCGGTGGTTTTTATGGCGGTTACCAGTACAACCTGCAGAACGTCAGACGAATTGAAGTGGTTTACGGGCCGTCCTCCGCGCTATACGGAACCAACGCCATCTGCGGCATTATCAATATTATCACCAAAGATCCCGAAGATAGCCCGAAAGCTGAAGCACACCTCACGGCGGGTTCCTTCGGAACGCTATTTGCCGATTTTTCACATAAGATCAATCCCACTGATTCACCATTTAATGCCATCATAGCCGCGCATTACAAGCAGACCGAAAAAGCTCATTTAGGTGGGGAAGAGGGCGACTGGAACTGGTCGAAAGAAATGGAAAATTTCGAAAATGACTTCGGAATCGACTCAAAAATTAACTATAAAAATGTTCGTTTTGGAATCACCCTCCAGGATAAACAGGCTTCGCGGACGACGGTTGACACGGTTAGCGCCAACTTTCATGACAGCGGCACCAATTTTCATATACGCTTTATCAATGCTTATTTGAATCATGCCTATTCTAAAAACCAAAAATGGTCATTGAAATCACAGGTGTATTATCGCAATGCCACCGTAATGGACAATACCATTTACGTCAAAACTGATAGCGGGCAGAGTCGCTATTACCGACCCAATTCATTGCTTGGACTTGAAGAACAGTTCGATTACGAGATTGGCGAAAAAGCCAATCTGGTGACCGGTTTAGTGATGGAATCTGAAAAACTGGCTGATGATTTCGCTAAATCCTTTAGTAATGATCCGGATGTCGCGCCACAAAAACCGCCTGAACCGGATTTTGAAATTAATACTCTGATCAGCCTTTATTTCCAAACTCAATACCGGTTGGTTAAAGCGCTCGAAGTCACAATCGGCGCCCGTCTTGACCGGAGTTCCTATTACGGAACCGTTTTTACGCCGCGTTTGGGTGTAGTCTACGGGAAGAAAATCTATACCGCAAAACTGCTCTACACGGAAGCCTTCCGCGCACCCAGACCATGGGATTACAACTGGGAGAAAGGCAATCCTGATCTGGAACCTGAATACATGAAATCAATCGAGTTGGCGAATATATTTACTCTGACTAAATATAGCCGAATCGACCTGTCAATTTATAGAAACCAGATTCGCAATCTGCTGGAACAGGCGGCTGACAAGTGGATTAATGCCGAAGAAATGAATACCAGCGGTCTGGAAGCGAATCTTGAATATAGTCGTAATAAAATCCAATTCTATCTGAATTATACCTATAACGATTCAAAATATTCGGACGACAGTGTAGTACCCGAGATTGCCAAGCATGGCTTAAATGCCGGAATCGGCTATACTTTATTGTCAAATTTGAAATGCAATCTGCGGGGCAATTATCTCAGTCGTCGCAAAAATCCCCAACATGATTCTACTGCGGACGATTATTATATCGATCCTTATTTAGTTCTGAACGGAGTGATCAATTACTATCCCATTTCTAAGCTGGAATTGCAATTGGCTGTAAATAATCTGCTGGATGCGCGTTATTATCATCCTTCCAATCTGGCACCACTTCGATATCGGCAACCCCAACGTACTTTTTTATTTAAACTGGGTTATCAAATTTAAAATGATAAACTCTTCCGCGATAATATGAGATTCGTACTTTTACATGCGATTTAAAAATAGTACTCTTTTGAAAATACTCGGCTTTCTACTCGCCGTTATTGCATCCACAAAAGCCCATCTGCCATTAAATCCCGGACCTGAATTAAACAATTTAAAAACGGCTTTTGTATATAATTTCACCAAGTATATCGCCTGGCCGCAGATCGAAAAAGATCAGGCTTTCATAATTGGCGTCCTGGGCGACGACGAAATTATCAGTTCATTTCAGCAGATGGCTGAAAAAAAACTGGTCGGAAAACTGCCTATTCAAATTAAACATTATAAAAGTCTGCGGGAACTAAAATACTGTCACATCTTATATATCGCCGAATCCAAAAATACTCAGCTTGAGGCGATATTGAAACAGATTGCCAATCGCAGAACATTGACCATCGCCAGTACCACAGGATTCTGTAAACGAGGTGTTATGATCAATTTCTTTATCCAGGATGATATGGTAAAATTTGAAATGAATCCGGTTAAATTGGAAAACGCCGGACTAAAAGCCAGCTCGCAGTTATTAAAATTAGCCCGCATTATCGAATGACACAGCGCCAACCTCATCTATAAAAGGATGAATCTGTTATGAAACTGAAAATACGACTCTGGGAAATATTTCAGAAACTGCCTTTCAGGAAGAAACTGATTATTATCCAGTTGATTACGGTCAGCGCAGTCATCGCCATATTTATCGTTTTTCAGGTCATTTCAGATCAGATTAACTATCAACGAACAACTATCCAAAGTCTGAAATCCACCGCCAACATCGTCGGCGCCAACTCGATTCCAGCGCTAATTTTTATGGATTCCGCGGCGGCTAATGAAATATTAGCCTCATTACGCTCTGAGTATGAGATCGTTAACGCTTGGATTCTTGATTCGGACAAAAACCTGTTTGCTTCTTATGCACGCACAGAATTTGAGGATTATAGTTATCCTTTTTACGAACCTGATAATTATCGGGTTGGCGCTCGTTACCTGATCTACTCCATGCAGTTAAAGCAGGACGAGATGCCGGTTGGATATTTAATGATTCGATATAAAATGCATCGTTTATTGAAAACGATTATAAAAAGTCTCGGTCTGGGCGGATTGGTATTGATAGTCGGACTTAGCCTGGCTCTGCTTCTGGCTTTTTATACTGGTAAAACGGTTTCCCGCCCGCTTCTGGATTTAGTCGAGACGACCAAGAAAATCTCAGCTGAACATGATTATTCAATCCGTCTGCCCAAGGCTACCCAGGATGAAATCGGGACGCTTTACGACGGATTTAACGCAATGCTGGAGCAGATTCAAAAATGGCAAACCGAACAGAAAAAAGCCGCCGAGAAACTCCGCGAAGCTAACACGATCATCAATCGCAGTCCGGTGGTGGCTTTTACCTGGCGGAATGAACCCGGCTGGCCGGTGACGTTTGCGTCGGAAAGCGTCCATAATCTGTTAGGCTATACAAACGAAGAACTTATCAATAAAAATATCTCATACGAAGAGTGCATCCATCCCGATGATTCAAAGAGAGTAGCCGAAGAAGTCCGTAAAAATAGTGAATCTCCCGATACAACGAAATATAAACATGAACCTTATCGGATCGTAACCAAAGCCGGTGAAATAAAATGGGTCAATGATTGGACATTTATTATTAGAGATGAAAATGGTGCTATTACTCATTTACAGGGAATCGTAGCCGATATCACAGAAAGAATACATTTTGAAGAGTTAGTAAAGCAAAGCGAGAAGCGCTACCGCCGGATTTCATCGGTTGTCTCTGATTATGTCTTTTCTGCCAAGGTAGAGGAAAATGGTGAATTGACAATGGATTGGGTTGGCGGCGCGTTTGAGTCAATCACCGGATTCACGTTTCAGGAATTCGTTGATAGCGGCGGTTGGCGAGCCCGATTACATAAAGACGATCTCGTTACTGATGATAATGATTTTAAAAAATTAGCGGCGAATGAATCGATCCAGTCCGAAATCCGTTTTTTTACAAAAGATAACACGATGATCTGGCTCCGGATTTATGCCCAACCTGTCTGGGATTATGAAAAAAACCGACTGGTTGGCATTCATGGCGCTGTTCAGAATATTACCGAACAGAAGAAAGCGCAACAATCTCTGCTGGAAAGTGAATCCCGCTACCGTCTGCTTTTTGAGTCCAATCCGGCTCCGATTCTGATTTACGAAAGGTTTACCCACAAGATTCTGGCCGTTAATGAAGCATTCCTGGAATACTATGGTTATTCTCAGGATGAGATATTAACTCTGCGCCTGCCCGATTTGTATCCGGAAGAAGATCAGGAAAAAATCGCTGAGGTAGTCAATAGTTTACACGGTTATAAAAATACTGGCGAATGGCGCCATGTTAAAAAAGACGGCGCTGTGATTTCGGTCGTTACCTGCTCAAACGATATTGAATATAAAGATCGTAATGCGCGGGTGGTGGTGGTTACCGACGTTACCGCCCAAAAGCTGATCGAAGAACAGATTAAAAATCTTAATGCCGAACTGGAAAAGCGGGTCGCTGAACGCACCACCGATCTCGTTAATGAAATAGAGCAACGAAAAAAAATTGCGATGACATTGGAGCAATCCCGAATGTCATTGAGAATTATCATCGAATCCATGCCTTTTCCGGTAATACTTATTAATCAGGATGACACTATCCGGGATGTTAACCAGGCCACGATCGATTTGCTTGGATACAATTTAACCACCGAGTTAATCGGGCAAAAATGTAATGAAGTATTATGTATCACTGAACAAGATTCTCACACTATTCTTAATCCAAAGCAGGTGATTGATAAGCAGGAAACAAGGATTACTAAGAAAAACCATGAGACTATTCCGGTTCTGCTCAGCGCGGTCCCGATCATGATTGATGGTGAACATGTTTTACTGGATGTCTTTGTAGATATTACAAAAATAAAAACTATGGAAGCGGAACTGATTCAGGCCCGCGAAAAAGCCCTGGAAGCCGCGCGGGCTAAGAGTGATTTCCTGGCTAATATGAGTCATGAGATCCGCACCCCGATGAATGCCATTATCGGTTTGAGTCATCTGGCTTTGCAGACTGAGATGGACGCCAAACAATTTGATTATATTACCAAAATAAAATCTTCCGCTCAGAATTTACTCGAGATCATCAATGATATTCTGGATTTCTCGAAAATCGAAGCTCGCAAATTAAAACTGGAAGAGGTCGATTTTAATCTGGAGAAAGTCTTTCAGGATACCGCCAATATCATAACCTTCAAAGCCCATCAGAAAAATCTAGAAACTATCTTCGCTATTGATAGGAACGTTCCCCGCTTTTTAATTGGCGATCCTTTACGTTTGCACCAGATTCTGGTCAATTTGACCAATAATGCGGTCAAATTCACTGAGAGCGGTGAAATTTTAGTGCGTGCTGAACTGGCCGAAGATAATGATAATCAGGTGAAAATCCGTTTTTCGATTAAAGATACCGGAATCGGACTAACGAAAGAACAGCAGGATACATTATTCCGCTCTTTCACCCAAGCCGATTCTTCCACTACACGCCGTTATGGCGGCACCGGTCTGGGGTTGGCAATCTCAAAACAGTTGACCGAATTGATGAACGGCGAGATCTGGGTGGAAAGTGCTCTAGGCGAAGGTAGCACCTTTTATTTTACGGCTAATTTTAAAAAGCAGATTGACAGGAAAGCGGAAGAATTTATTCCCTCACCGGATCTGCGCGGAATGAAAGTGCTGGTTTGTGATGATAATAAGAATGCCCGGCTGATCATCCGTGAGATGCTGGATGCCTATAGTTTCAAGGTAACCGAAGCCGATTCAGGAGAAGCGGCTATCCAATTGATCAGGAAAAACCTAATAGAACCTTTTCAGCTACTTCTGATCGACTGGAAAATGCCCGCAATGGATGGCATCGAAACTATCAAGATGATTCGCAAAGATACCAAAATCCCACATACTCCGGCGATCATCATGGTCAGCGCCTATAGCCAGGAAGAGGTGTTGCAGAATATTGAAAAAGTCGGCATCGACGCCTTCCTGCTAAAACCGGTCAGTTATTCGACGCTGTTTGATACGATTATGCAGGTTTTCGGCAAAGGCGCGTCGAAGCGGAAACGCGAGTCAACTCGCGGTCAATTTTTCAGGAGTGAATTGTCGCTTATCCAGGGCGCTAAAATTATGCTGGTCGAGGATAATGAAATCAATCAGCAGGTCACCAGTGAACTGCTGACTACCAATGGATTACGGGTCATGATTGCAGAAAACGGCCAGGTTGCCGTCCGGAAATGCCACGCGAGTTCGCCCGCCGAATATGATTTAATATTTATGGACCTCGAAATGCCGGTACTGGATGGATATCAAGCCACCCAACAGATCCGTCGGATCCCGGGCTTTGAAAACCTGCCGATAATTGCCCTTACGGCCGATGCGATGAGCGATGTCAAAACTGTCGCCCTGGAAGCGGGTATGAATGACTACATTACCAAGCCCATCGATCCCAGCGAAGTGTATAAGATGCTGGTGAAATGGATCCCGCCGAAATCGGTTAAGCGAAAAAGTAAAGAAAGAATCGATGTCGGAATGACCGCGCCTGGTAATTTTCCACCGATACCCGGCATTGATACCTACTCAGGTCTGAAGCGCGTCGCCGGAAATATTCCCTTGTATAACCGGATTCTGCGGAATTTTTCGAAGGAAAATCGTGATGTAATCGAAAAACTAGAATCTTACGTCGCTCAGAATAATATTGATGCGGCCGAACATCTGTTACATACTCTGAAGGGAAGCTCGGGTAATATCGGAGCCCAAAATCTACACAAAGTCGCATCGACGCTTAACGCTGAGTTGAAATCGGGAAAAACGGATTCGGTAAGCATCAAACAGCTGATTGACCAATTGAAAATCGAACTCGATTTTGTCCGGAATGCCATTAACAGCGCTGATTTGCCGGTAGATAATACCATTGCCGCGAAGCCTGAAAAAAAGGCCAAAAAGCCAGTTGATCCCGGAGAGAGAATTAAAGAATTAAAAGATTTACTGTCTGAATACGATGCCAGAGCCGGGGATGTCTTTCGGGTACTCGAGAGTGAATTAAGCCGGTCGATACCACCGGCGGATTTAAACAACATCGCCGAGTCGATTGAAAAATATGATTACGACCGGGCTTTAAGTATGTTAGAAAAATTCATCGAACAAAAAGAAGAGATCAAAAAGAGTTAATATGGAGAATAAAAAACATACTATTTTGATCGTTGATGATGTAGCGACGAATTTAGACTTATTAAAGGGCTTGCTGGTCGGAAATTACAATGTCAAGGTAGCTAATAACGGACCGCTGACCCTGAAGATCGTGCAAAAGAGCGCGCCGGATTTAATTTTCCTTGATATCATGATGCCAGGCATGGACGGCTACCAGGTTTGTGAAGAACTGAAACGCGATCCTGAAACCCGTGATATACCGGTAATATTTCTGACTGCCCGCACCGAATCGGAAGACATCGTAAAAGGATTTGAAGCCGGCGGCGTCGATTATTTGACCAAACCGTTCAATCCACACGAACTTTTAGCCCGCGTCAACACTCAGATTCTGATAAAAGAACAAAAGGATTTAATCCTGAAACAGAACCGCGAGCAGAAGGAGCTATTACATATTTTAAGTCACGATCTGGCCAATCATTTTTCCGTAATCAATTTTGCACTCAGTTTGATAAAATCCGATGCGCAGAAGACCGATTATCTGGGTAAAATTAAAAGCGCTACCACACATGGCATCGACATCATCAATCTGGTGCGGGAGATGCGCAATCTGCAGGAAAAATCGATCCCACTTGAAAGAGTCAATCTGTATGAAAGTATCCAGGAATCGGTTATATTACTTGGTGATCGCTTTGAAAGCAAAAATGTGGAACTGGTAATCAATATCGAAGAAAGTCTCCAGGTCATGGCAGAGAAGCGTTCGTTAATAAATTCGGTAATCAATAATATCCTGACCAACGCTCTGAAATTTTCATATGAAGGGGGACAGGTCGAAGTCGTCGCTAATGAACACGATGATGATATAGTTATGATATTTGAAGATCACGGAATAGGAATGCCCGCCAATCTGTTGTCGCAGATATTTGACATTTCCAAGAGCACCAGCCGGCCGGGGACTAACGGTGAAACCGGAACCGGATTTGGGATGCCTCTGATTAAGTCTTTTGTCGATTTTTACGGCGGTAAGATCGAAGTTGAATCCCGTGATATTCAGGAATATCCGCGTGAACACGGTACCAAAGTCTCGATTTCCTTTCCCAAAATTTCCCAAAATGTTAGGAGTAATCTATGATGACGATACTGATAGTCGACGATATGCTCGACGGTCGTACTATGCTGGCAACTTTTCTTGAAAAGAATGGCTATCAGGTGCTGGGCACCGCCAATGGCAAGGAAGCTCTGGAAGTGCTGGAAAAACAATCGGTAGATCTGATTATAACGGATATTTTGATGCCGGAAATGGATGGCTATATGTTATGTAAGCAGATCAAGTCCGATAAAAGATGGATGCATATTCCGATAATCATTTATTCGGCTACCTTTACCACCCGCCAGGATGAGATTTTTGCGATTAAACTGGGAGCGAACCGCTTTGTGCGCAAACCGGTCGATACGGATTCATTTCTGAATATTATTCGGAATTTGATAGAAAAAGGAAGCAACGGCACTTTGGATGTCACTCAGTTAAAATTTAAAAAAGAAGAGGATGTTTTTAAGCTTTATAACGAGCGTATCATTCATAAGCTGGAAGATAGTGAGTCGCGCTATAAATCGATTTTTGAAAATATGACGATCGGACTCTATCGCACCACCCCGGATGGCATAATTCTAATGGCCAATCCGGCTTTACTAAAAATGCTCGGTTATGATTCTTTGGAAGAAATGGCAAAACGTAATCTGGAAAAGGAAGGCTATCATTCTGATTATTCACGGGCAAAGTTTAAAAGTATTTTGGATAAGGAAGGCAAAATTACGGATTGGGAATCCGCCTGGCAAAGGAAGGATGGCTCTTTCATCTTTGTCTTGGAAAGTGCCAGTGCATTTTATGATAATGATGGAAAAATCCTGTATTATGAGGGTAGCGTTGAGGATATAACCGCCCGTAAAATCGCGGAAGCATCTCTGCAGGAAAGCCAGAATCGCCTCTCAAAAGCCGCCAAAATGGCAAAATTAGGTTACTGGGATTATGATGTGGCTGAAAACCTGTTTACCTTTGACGATCATTTTTATGCTATATTTCATACTACCGCTGAGGAAGTGGGCGGTTATAAAATGACCCCTGAAGAATATGCAAAAAGATTTTTATATCCCGATGACCAGGAACTGGTAGCCGCTGAAACCCGCAAAGCGCTCGAAACCACCGATCCGAATTTCAGTCGTCAACTGGAACACCGAATCGTTTATGCCGACGGGGGAATCGGCTGGATGTCGATCAATTTCTTTATCGTTAAAGATAATCAGGGGCGCACCATCCGAACGTTTGGCGTCAATCAGGATATTACGGAACGCAAGCGGTTGCAGGAAGTGATTGTTAATGAGCAGAGAGAGCTTAAACTCATAATAGATACCTCACCCGTATTAATATTCTACAAAGATAAAGAAGGTCGGTTTATTCGCGTCAATAATGCCTTTGCAAAAATGCTCCGTATGGATGAAGCCGATTTTTTAGGGAAAACAGTTTTCGATCTGTATTCAAAGGAAATCGCTCAAAGTATGACAGATGACGACCGTGAAGTCTTAAAATCGAATCGTCCCAAACTGAACATTATCGAGCAATATCAGTCAGCCAGTGGTCCAAGATGGGTGCAGACCGACAAGATTCCGATGCAAGATGAAAATGGCAATGCAGTTGGTCTAATCGGCTTCGCCCTGGATATTACTGACCTCAAGCAGGCCGAGGAGGTTCTCAGGAAGAGTGAGAAACACTATCGGGAATTAATCAATGGAATGACCGAAACGGTCTGGATTATTGATTATAACGGCGATCTCATTGATGTAAACCAGACTGCTCTGGAAAAATTAGGCTATACCAAGCCGGAGTTATTGAAGATCGGATTATACGGAGTTGACTCATCCCTGAAAAGAGAAAAAATACAGGCTCTGGCTAAGTCAATGCCAAAAGATAAAATCCAGATATTTGAGACCTCTCATAAATGCAAAGACGGAAGGTCTTTCCCGGTAGAGGTGTATTCGAGTCTGATTACTTATCATGAAAAGCCGGCCATTTTAAGTATTGCCAGAGACATTACTGAGCGCAAACGAGCCGAAGAGGCGTTGAGAGAAAGTGAAGAGCGCTACCGTTCGGTTGTGGAATATTCCCAAAATGGGATCCTGATAGTTGGCGAGGATTTTAAGTTTATTTACGTTAATGATACCCTTTGTACTCTATTGGATAGATTACGTGGGAAAATCGTTGGGCATGATTTCAGGGAGTTCCTGGATAGTGATAGTAAAACCTTGGTGGCGAACATGTATCAGAAACGTCAACGAGGTGAGGATGTGCCGAATAGATATGAATTTAGTGTTGTGCGGGAAAATGGTGAGAAGAGAAGAGTAGAAATAAGCTCAACAGTATTTAAAGATAAACAAGGCAAAATTCTGACTATCGCTCAACTAATGGATATAACCGAACGCAAACAAGCCGAGGAAAATATCCGCCGGATAACTGAAGGCGCCCACGCCATTCTCTGGAGAGGGAAAGTGACCGAGCTGAAAGACAAATCCGAAGGGTGTCTGGGTTTCGCCTGGGATGTAAATTATATTAACCTCGAAAATATTATAAAATTTATCCCATTAGCAGGCACGCCCGATCGCGATCTGGGCGAAAGGTACCACACCAGCATTCTCGAAAAAGATCGCCAGGTTATGGAAAAAATCAGCGCCAAAGCGCTCCGTGAAAAAGCTGACAAATATGAACAGGAGTTCCGTTTACTGGACGCCAATGATAATCTGCACTGGATGCGCGAAGACGTTAGCATCAATCGGATCGATGAGACTCATTTCGAATTAATCGGAGTCATTACCGATATTACCAGTCGTAAACGCGCCGAAGAAGAACTCCGTGAGAGTGAAGAGCGTTACCGGTTGATAACGGATAATAGCGTCGATGCCATCCTCCTCACGGATCCCAACGGTCCGATTTTATCCGCGAATAAAGCGGCTTGTGAAATGTTCCGAATGACCGAAAAGGAAATCTGTGAAGTTGGCAGGCATGGTATTGTCGATAATGAAGATCCACATTTAACTGAATTGTTAGAAAAACGTCTCAGGGATGGTTTTATCAAAGGTGAACTGACCATGAAAAGAAAGGATGGGTCTAAGTTTACCGCAGATATAACCTCAGCCGTCTTTAATAATAGTAGGGGCGAGCCTCGCACCAGTATGATCATCCGGGATGTCACCGAACGCAAGGAGTACGAAGAAGCTCTCCGCGAAGAGCGCGACAAATTTGCCCGGATAGTCAACACCGCGCCGGGTGCTATCTGTTCGTTTTGCATAGAATCCGACAATACGGCTTATTTGACGTATGCCAGTCCCAGTGTTAAAGACATTTTTGGATTTTCAGCTGATGAATTAGCAAAAGACATTGCCAGGCTAAAAAATTACTTTAATCCTAATGATGCACCTCGCGTCGTTCAGGAAATTCAGGAATCCGCTCGTCAACTTTCGTACTTGCAGAGTGAATTTAGATACATTCATCCCAAAAAGGGCGAAATCTGGATATTTGCCAGTTTCGAACCGGTAAGAGAAGATGACAATAAGACGGTTTGGTATGGAATCGTGATGGATATCACCGACCGCAAGCAGGCTGAGGAAGATTTAAATCAGGTAATGGAAAGCGCCCAGGCTATTCTGTGGCATTCGAAAGTAGTAAAACAAAAGGATGCAAAAGCGGGTGAAAAGGAATTTCTATGGGAAACTCGTTACTTTTACCTGGAAGCCATTAAGTATAATATCCTCCTGCCGGATTATCCATCGCATAATTTAAATGATATGTACTATTACGCGATCCTTGAAGAAGACCGTAAGGCAATGGATCGGATCAGTTTCAATGCTCTAAAAAAGGGGATTGAACGATATAGCCAGGAATTTCGCTTAAGGGACGCCAAGGGTGTGATTCACTGGATGTATGAAGAATCTCGGATCAAAAAGATTGACGAATTCCATTACGAGGTAATCGGTGTAAATACCGAGATCACTGAACGGAAGAATGCGGAAATCGCATTGCGATTAAGTGAGGAAAAGTTCAAAGATCTGTTTGAATATATCGGTAGTGGCGTAGTGATTTATCAAGCTGTCGATAATGGCGCTGATTTCATTATTCAGAATCTTAACCGCGCCAGCGAAAAAATCGAGAAAGTTAAAAGAGAGAAGATCATTGGCAAAAGCGTCCAGCAGGTATTTCCGGGAGTAAAGGATTTCGGTTTATTTGAGGTCATTCAAAGGGTATGGCGCACCGGCAAACCGGAATCATTTCCGCTTAATTTCTATAAGGATAACCGGATTTCCGGCTGGCGGGAAAACTATATCTTTAAATTGCCTACCGGAGAGGTGGTGGTTGTCTATGACGACGTTACCAAACAAAAACAGGCTGAGGAAGAAAGACTCAAATCGGAAAGATACTTCCGCCTGGTGTGGGAAAAATCAGTGGATGGAATGCGCCTGACCGATGAAAATGGTAACGTTGTAATGACCAACGATACCTACTGCAATATTGTCAATATCTCCAAAAAGAAACTAGAAGGTAAGCCGTTTACTGTGATATATGCCAAGGAGCAACGGGCTCAGAAAATGGAGCATTACCTCCGCCGTTTTGAGGGACATACCGAGCAGAGTAATTTTGAAATGGAAATGATCCTGCATAATGGTAAAAAAGTCTGGTTCAGTCTGTCCGATTCCCATTTTGAAATTGAACCTGGGAAACGTCTGATACTGACAATTATTCGCGATATTACGGAACAAAAAATCAGACAACTCGAAAAAGAAGAACTGCAAACTCAGTTAACCCAAATTCAGAAAATTGAGGCTATCGGTAATCTGGCCGGCGGAATCGCCCATGATTTTAATAACCTTTTAACCGTTATCCAGGGACACGCCCAGCTCCTTCTGATGCAGAAGAATGAGAGTGATCATGAATATTCTAGTCTGAAACAAATCATGAATACCTGTTCAAAGGCAACCACTCTGACCAAGCAGTTATTACTTTTCGGCCGGAAACAAACCCTGGAGTTGAAACCTCTCAATATTAATGACACGGTATCTAATCTGCTAAAAATGGTACAAAGGCTCATTGGTAGTAACATTAATATTGTAACGGATTTTAAAACTCCTCTTAATAATATCGAAGCTGACGAAGGTAATCTGGAACAGATTATCCTCAATCTGGTCGTAAATTCGCGGGACGCCATGCCGAATGGCGGCACTTTGACCATTAAAACCGAAGATGTGGCTATAACCAGAAGCGATCTTCAGAAAGTTCCAAATTCCAGGACGGGTGAATTCGTCTGCTTTTCAATTACTGATACTGGCATCGGCATGTCGAAGGAAATTATCGAAAAAGCTTTCGATCCGTTCTTTACGACCAAGGGTCCGGGGAAGGGAACTGGCTTGGGATTGTTGGTTGTTTATGGTATTATTAAAAAACACAACGGCTGGATTAACATTGAGAGCGAAATTGATCGCGGCACAACTATGAAAGTCTATTTCCCGATAACTGATAAAGGTCTCTCTGAAGCGATTGAACAACCTATCGACAGCCAGATTTATCGTGGAGATGGTGAAGCGATCCTGATCGTAGAAGATAATCCGGAAGTTCTGAAATTCACGGCTTCGATCCTTAGTCACAATAATTATAAACCGATCGATGCGGCCACCGCCAAACAGGCCATTGAACAATACCGGAAAGAAAAAGGACGGATCAAATTGCTTCTTTCTGATATCGTACTGCCGGATCAAAATGGCATTCACCTTGCGGAAGAGATTTTAAGCGACAATCCCGGTCTCCCGGTTATCCTTTATAGCGGCTATACCGATGAAACCATTATGCGTTCGGTAAAGAAAAATAAGAGTCTGAATTTTATCCAGAAACCGTTTCAGGTCGGAAACCTGCTTGAATTAATCAATAAACTATTGCATTCGGAGAATCAGAATTGATCTAAAACCCGTCCGAGATTACGATCGGCAGAGAGAATGGCAGGACGTAAAAATAGTAAAAAAACTGAAGGTTTAATTTTACTTGAATTACTTTCGGTAGTATTATTTTTAAAATTCTTAATAGTATTGACATTGAATTAAAAATGTCCTAAAATGCCGTCGTTTTTAGACTTTGGAATTGCCAGCGGTTTGTATTTTGATTTCTGGGACTCCTTAATATTCGGTTAAGTTTGTTTAGGAAGAATTTGAAATTCATTGATCAGGAAACTTTTAAATTACGGGTAGAGTGTCGGTTTTTTATATATTGTTTAGACTCTTTAATCCAAGGGAGATGATATGAAATTAAATGGTTTTGGGCTTTTTGTGAAAGACATGGCAAAAATGATACGTTTCTATAGAGATGTATTGAGGTTTGCAATTAAAGAAGATGAAAATGCTAAGAATGTTTATCTGGAAGAGGTGGGTAATGTCAACGACGCCCGATTATATTGAATTTGTACTTGATCAAATTGATAATAAATGGAATAAACGCTCTAAGAAAATGTTCGGCGAGTATATGATTTATGTCAATGAAAAACCAATTCTGCTCGTCTGTAATAATACCGTATATGTAAAAGAGCTGGACTGTATCAAAACATTATTCCCGAAAGAAAACAAAGGATTTCCGTATAAAGGCGCAAAAGAACACTATATAGTTGACGTTGAGGATAAAGAACTATTCAATAACATTATAGATGAACTTGTAAGGGTAGTACCTCTGCCTGTAAAAAACCCAGGAAAAAGCGGCTAATAACAGCAATAAGGGACGCGTATGCGAATCAAATGGATTGATAAATATCGCGGTTTATTAATGGTCTTGATGGCATTGGATCATGCCAATTATTTCATCAGGAAAATACATATAGGCGAATTCTGGGGTCTGTCTTTGCCGCAATACAGTAACGCATTGTGTTTTTTATCGAGGTTCGTTACTCATATCTGCGCTCCCGGTTTTTTCTTCATAATGGGAATCAGCATTATACTGTTTGCCGATTCCCGCTATCGTATTGGCTGGTCGCGAATCCAGGTTTTCAAGCATTATGCAATCCGCGGAGTAATTTTGATGATATTACAGCTTTTTATCGAGGATCCGGCTTGGATGATTGGCAATCTTGGAAATGTTGTGCAGATGAACCACTCGCCGGGAGGCGGGGGAGAGGTGTGGTTTCATTTTGGGGTACTTTCCGCCCTGGGATGTGCAATGATCGTATGTGGTCTGCTGTTATTTTGCCGACCATATGTTCTGATTTTATTCAGCTTTATTGCAATAGCCATTACGGCGGCGATTATTCCGGCGCTGGATGCCGATACCCATTATTCCTTTGTGCTTCGTCTCCTATTTATTCCCGGGCAGACAGATAGTATGCAGGTGTTCTATCCTCTTTTTCCCTGGGTCGGTCTCACCGCAGGAGGGATGGCATTTGGCAAAAGACTGCTGAAGGGCGAGTCTAACCTTGTCTTTTCACTGATAGTAGGACTGCTACTGATCGTTATATTTGCAATTTTAAGAGCTACCGGCTTGGGTAGTTTTCATAATCCATTGAATGGAGATTGGATCGCTTTTTTAAATGTCACAAAATATCCTCCGAGTCTGACTTTTATCGCTCTCACGATGGGCGTCAATCTGTGCTTGTTTGCGCTATTCATCGGGCTTGAGGACAGGATCAAATCAGGAATAGATAATCTGTTACAGATATTCGGGAAAACGGCACTGTTTTTTTATCTGATTCACCTTTATCTCTATGCTTGTATCGGCTTCATATTTCCTTGCGGGACCAATATTTTTGTAATGTATGCCGTATGGATAGTCGGATTAGGCGTGTTATATCCTGTGTGCAAATGGTACGCGTTTTTCAAAAAGAAGAGCGCGCCGAATTCTTTCTGGAGATTTCTTTAAGAAGAGTTGGATAGATTCTTAAAGGACTTGATATCGGGAGTTCTCCAAAAGAGTCCTGCGTGACCTACGGAAGAACCCCGAACCGACGGATTAATACAATTTTAAGAATATGGTCTAATACAAGTCGAAAGCATTGATGCTTTGAGAAGATTTTCCATTTTCCATTTTGAATTTTTAATCGAAGAGTGGGCCCCCGGGGATTTGAACCCCGAACCGACGGATTATGAGTCCGGTGCTCTAACCGTTGAGCTAGGGGCCCGTTGTGTGAAAAAGCGTTCGGAAATTATCCTAATTTCACTTTTTATCCAAGAAAAAAGCGTGCACTGTACCAGCGGGTCAATGCCACAAATTCAGCGATGGTTAAGGTTTCTGCCCGTCGGGAGAGAGACACCGGGCAATCAGCGTTTTCGGCGGACAGCGGCAAGTTGAGCGAGTTGCGCAGGATTTTCCTTCTCTGGCTAAAGGCTTTTCTGACCAATTCGTTGAACTGGCGACGAAATTTCGGATCATAATCATTATCAACCGGCGTCAGTTTTATCAAACCGGAAGTGACTTTAGGAACAGGACGGAAGACCCTGGGCGAAACCTGAAACTCGATCTGCGGTCGACAATAGAAATTAGTCATAACGGAAAGAATTCCGTATTCTTTCGTTCCCGGTTTGGCGCAAATCCGCTGGGCAATTTCTTTTTGCACCAATAAAACTATCCGATCGAGATGTTCGACTATCTCGAAAAACCGGAAGAGTAATGGACTGGTGATATTATAGGGAATATTGCCAGCCAATTTGATTTTTTGACTGGCGTTAAGTAAATCCGAAAAATCGAATCTGACCGCATCGCCGTGATACAGATGAAAGTTCGCATATTGCGCAAATTCATTATGTAAATAATCGACTAATTGCGAATCAAGTTCTATGGCATGAACCTCTGCACCTGAATCCAGTAAGTATCTTGTAAGAGAGCCGGTTCCGGGACCGACCTCAACAATAATATCAGCTTCTTTCGGATCAATAATCTTAACTATTTTCCGCAGTATATTCGGATCGATCAGGAAATTCTGACCGAGCCGTTTCTTGGGTATATGATTGATCACGGTAAATTGAAAAAGTTGATGGCGTTTTGAGTTGTCACAGTAGCAACTGTCTCAATCGGCAAGCCTTTTAACTCTGCGATTTTTGCGGCGATCAGCGGAATATAAGCCGGTTCGTTAGTCTCGCCGCGTTTGCCTTCCGGTGCTAAGAAGGGCGCATCAGTTTCGAGCATCAGCTTTTCAAGCGGTACGGCTTGCGCGGCTTGTTCGGTTTTCCTGTTTCCGTAGGTGGCGTTACCGGTGAAAGAAATGTAAAAACCAAGATCGGTCATTTCCCGCGCGAAGACCGCATTTCCGGAGAAGCAATGCAGGACGCCTTTATGATACCCGATTTCGGTTAGAATCTGTTTCAGATCTTCGTGTGCCTGCCGGTCATGCAAAATCATCGGCAATTTGAGTTCCCGGGCAATTAATATTTGTCGGCGAAATACTTCGATCTGAGTCGCCTTAGGCGAAAATTCACGATAGTAATCGAGTCCGATTTCGCCAAGCGCAACCACTTTTGGCTTTGACAATAATTCGCGCAGTCTGTCTGGCCAGTCAGAGGGTAAATTAGCCGAATCCTGAGGGTGAATGCCAAGCGCCGCAAAAACACCGTCAAACTTGTTTGCCGAATCCAGAACCATCTCAGCCGATTCCAGGTCTGTGGCAACGTTAATAATCCGGGTAACGCCGGCTTCTTCGGCGCGTTCGATAACTTCGGATAATTGGACGTTTAGAGTTGGATAGGTGAGATGTGCGTGAGTATCGATGAACATTCAATCAGCTGATTTTAGCGCCGGGCTCGATCGAATCGATACTGCTCAGCAGAGTCAGTTTGCCATCCTTTTTGGCGGCCAACAACATGCCTTCGCTTTTTATACCCCGGATCGTGACTGGCTGGAGATTTGCAACGACGATGATGGTTTTGCCAATTAATTGCTCCGGGGAATAATGTTCGGCAATTCCGGCGACAATCTGACGTTTTTCTGTTCCGAGATCGATCGTTAATTTAAGCAGTTTAGTGGCATCCGGGACTTTTTCGACGGTCAATACGGTTGCGGTCGTCAGTTTAACCTTTGCAAAATCATCGATGGTGATTAACGGTTCTTCCTTTTTCAGCGGAGCAGAAGGTGGTTCAGCTGAAGTTTTAACGGATTTATCGATGCGCGGGAAAAGGATCGGAATTTGTTCAATAGTCGCTCCGCTTTTGATGCGACCCCACGCGAACTCCTGTTTTTGTTCGTCGACAGGAAGAATGCTTAGCAATTCTTTAATTTTGGTTGGCATAACCGGTTCGAGGAGAGTAGCGGCAAGTCGCAAACTCTCCAGAGCTGTGTAAAGCACGGTTCCAGCCTCGGTTTTATCGGTTTTCACCAATTGCCAGGGCTGGCGCACTTCCATATATTTATTGATCGATCGAACAAACGTGATAATGCCTTCAAGAGCTTCCGTCACACGTAATTCGCTGATCAATTGATGAGTGGTTTGAGGTAATTTCCGGGCAGAGACCTGAATTTCGATTTCGTCATTGCCAGGTTGAGCGGCTTCGGGAATTGCTGTGAAATTTCGTTTAATTAAAGTCACTACACGGCTGGCCAGATTGCCGAAATCGTTAGCCAATTCCGAATTGTAGCGCTTGATGAAAATTTCCTCGCTGAAATTGGCGTCCTGCCCGAGCATCATATCGCGCATCAGAAAATAGCGCACCGAATCGACGCCATAGACATCCACCAGATCGAGCGGTTTGACTATATTTTTGAGCGACTTGGACATCTTGGTTTCATCAATCATCCACCAGCCATGCGCGAAAATCGTTTTGGGCAAAGGCAGACCAATAGCTTTTAAAATAGTCGGCCAGTAAACGCAATGCGTCGTGACGATGTCCTTACCGATCAGGTGATAATTGGCCGGCCACCAGTGTTCGAACCGCTTGAGATCATTCGGATAACCGATTGCGGTGAGGTAATTAAGCAGGGCGTCGAACCAGACATAGGTAACGTATTCGGCATCGAACGGCAATTCAATGCCCCAACTGAGGCGCGCTTTCGGACGTGAAATACACAGGTCACTAAGTGGATTTTTCAGGAAACCCAGGACTTCGTTTTTACGGCTTTCGGGCTGAATGAAATCGGGATTTTTCTGGATATAATCGACTAGCCAGTCTTGATATTTACTCATGCGAAAGAAATAATTTTTCTCTTTGATAAAATCCGGCGCTTTCAGATGTTGGGGACATTTGCCATCAACGAGCTCTTTCTGGGTATAGAAACGTTCACAGCCGACGCAATAATAGCCGCCGTATTCATGTTGGTAAATTTCACCCCGGTCGTACAAATTTTGCAGAACCTGGCGGACGGCGTCGATATGAAATTGATCGGTGGTACGGATGAAGAAATCGTAATTAATTCCTAATTTTTCCCAGGCTTCGCGAAAGTGGACAACCATGCGGTCACAATGTTCCTGCGGTGTAATACCAGCCGACGAAGCGGCTTGCTGAACTTTCTGACCGTGTTCGTCAACGCCGGTTAAAAAGAAAGTATCGGCGCCGCGCGCCCGGTGATAACGCGCCAGCACATCCGCCAGAATCGTGGTATAAGCATGACCGATATGCGGCATATCGTTGACATAATAGATCGGGGTAGTCAGGAAAAATGAGTCTGAATTTTTCATATTTGGGTGGGCGTTATTGGATTACAGTAATTTTTTGGTTGAAGTCAGTTAAGGGAAAGTCCTCGACCTGATTATCATCATACCGGACGGTTATCGTAGCGGCAAATATATCGATTTTTTCGAGTACGCCTTCTTTATCGGCGACTTTCAGACGTGAACCGTAGGACGGAAAATTTTTCAGCACTTCTTCATACAGATCGTGCTCGTAACGATAGCAACATTTCAGTTTGCCGCAAACGCCGGAGATTTTCGCCGGATTCATAGGTAAATTTTGTTCTTTGACCAATTGAGTGCTGATTGGATCGAAATCGTCAATAAAACAGGCACAGCACAATTGCAATCCACAAGGACCGATCCCATCGGTGCGTTTCATTTCTTCGCGACCACTGATCTGGCGCATTTCAATGCGGGTTTTAAATTCCGTCGCCAGTAATTTTACTAATTCACGGAAATCGATCCGGTCATCGGCGGTGAAATAAAACACGATCTTGCGACGGTCGAGCCGCAGATCAACGTCGACCAATTTCATCGGCAATCCGAGTTCGGCAACTTTTGTGATACAGAATTCAAGAGCGACCTTCTCCCGTAGACGATTTTCATTGTTGTGTGACAGGTCTTCCGGGGTGGCTTTGCGTAAGATGGCGGGAATTTCGCTCATGTCTTGCGGCAAGTTATTGGCTGAGACGGGCGGTAGGGCGCAACCGATTTCCTCGCCGCGGTCGGCTGAGACTATAATTTTATCATTGGGTTGAATCGGAAGCTCCAGCGGATTCTGGCATAATGCCCGGTTACAGCCTTTGAATTTTACTTTGATAACTTTATGGTCAGGGTTATCGTTCATTACTTTTTATGGTTTGTTAGTTGATCTTTTAGTTTAAAAAGCATTTCAGTTAAAGCGAGACTAATATAGACATTCCTGTTAATGAAATCAACACAATTCTCGACGGAGGCTTTCATATTTTGGGCTTCGAAATCGGGAAATTTATCCACAAAACCGGACAATCTTTCGATGTAATCGAGATGGATGATTTCTTCAATCGGTTGACCTTTTCGGATCAATTCGGCATCGCGGATCCAGAATATCAGAGACTGCATTAACTGGAGAAAATTTTCAGGATCTTCGCGATATAGCGAGACCATTTCCCGGATGTGTTCGTAGACCTTAGGCACTTTCCAGCGGGCGATGTCGGTGAAAATAGCTAATGTCATTTCTTTGACGGTTTGCAGGTCGTGTTCGATTAACTGGATCAGCCGGGTAACATTCCCGCCCGATAGCCGCACCGCCAGGCGAATATTTTCAGCCGGATAGCCCTTTTCCGTTAAATAATTTTGCAATTCATCTTCCGGAATCGGCGGAAAATATAACATCTGACAGCGCGATTGAATAGTGCCCAGGAGATTGTCAGGATAAGAGGTCGAGAGAATGAAGGTCGAATGAGCCGGCGGTTCCTCGAGTATTTTAAGAAATGAATTAGCGGCTTGTTCAGTCATCAGGTGAGCATCGAAAATGACGACGACTTTATAGCCGGTGGATGCCGAAGCCAGATAAATATTGCGTTTGACTTCGCGGATGAAGGAGATCGGGATATGCAGTCCTTTTTTTACAGTGATTTTATCATACGGATTGCGACTCTTATTTTGAATGGTTTGCCTGATTTCCTCCATTTCGGCTTCTTTGAATTGCTTGAATGGCGAATCATCCGAGTCGCTGTCTTTGGGAGCCGGAACAGGGAAGACCAGAGTAAGATTCGGATGTTCGAGTGTTTTCATTTGATGGCAAGCCTGGCAAATGCCGCACGGTTGTTCAGTTTTGGAGAGGCAGTTCAGCATAGCCGCAAATTCGAGCGCAAAGCCTTCGGAGCCACTGCCTTCCGGACCATAAAAGAGATAAGCGTGGGCGACCCGACTATTACTGATTACATTACCAAGTAAACGGCGGTTTTCGGTTTGATTGATTAAATGGAAGATACTCATCTTTTATTTAGCCATTCTTCAGGATTAAGTTTGGTTTTATTGCGCCAGATTTCAAAATGGAGCAAAGGGCCGCTCAGCGAGCCGGATTGACCTACTTCAGCAATTGTCGAATTGGTGGTGACATAATCATTTTCGGAAACGCGAATATTTTCCACATGAGCATAAACCGAATAAAAACCGGAACCGTGATCGATGATAATCGTATTGCCGAATCCCCGGATATAGGTAATGGTCGTAACTACTCCGTCGAGCACCGAAACAACGGGTGAGCCCAGACGGACTTTTATATCGATACCTGAATTGTCGGTGATGGTTTTCAGAGTTGGATGTTTTTGAATGCCAAAGCGGGAGATGATTTCACCTTTGGCAGGCCAATTCAGTCGGCCTTTACTGGCAAGGAAAGGATTATCGGCTTCGACGCCGGAGAGGGCGCGCTGGCGTTCCAGCTCCTTGCGCCGGGTTTCGCGTTCTTTTTCCAGATTTGTAATTAAGCGCGACATTTCAGCCGCGGCTCTTTCTTTTTCTTTGATTTGGGCGGCGATATTCGATTTATCCTTACGGGCGACCGCTAATTGTCGATCATGATTGCGCTTTTGTTGCTTAAGGTTGTTTTTGAGATTATTTTTTTCGTTTAAGATCTGCTCTTTGTCTCTAAGTTCATTTTTTAGTTGGTTTTTTTTCTGATTGATGGCGCTGATATTATTTTTAATGGTATTGTATGTATTTCGATCGATTTCAGCCAGAATGCGCAGGTATTTATAACGATAGAAAGCCTGATTGACGGATCTGGCGGTCATGATTAATTCCAGATCGCTGTACTGCCCGTTTTTATGTAAATAGACGAGCCGCTTTGCAAAATTCTTTTTCAACGTTGCCAGATTAGACTCAAGGAGCTGAATGGAACGCTCGGTCCGGATAATATCACGTTCTTTCTGGTTCTGTTCGCGATTTAATTGTGTAATGAGTTTTTCCGTCAGGCTGATGCTTCGTTCGGTTTCATCTATTCGGGTTAGGATTGATCTTTCTTTCGATTCGGCTTTTTTCAGATCGTTTTTATAGGTTCGGATATCCTTACGGATTTTTTCGAGTTGTTCGGATTGATATTCGATTTTTTTATCAATGTCTTTTTGTTGTGCAAAAGCCTGTGCCGACCAAAGTGCCACGATCGCCGTAATCAAGCCGATTTTTTTCGTTAACGGAACAATACTCATAATAGCGGCCTCAAAATAAGTATTGTAGAGCGGAATAGCAAGGCTTACTCTCTATATAATGAAATTGTTTGTTTTACCTAAATGTTTGTATATTTACCTGCAAATCATTGAAAAACGAAGGTAATTAATGATATGAAAAATCCAATCTGGGAAAACATAATAATCAAAAAGAAATCAGTACTGAGTGACACAATGCGGGTGTTATCTTCGGTTCCGATTTTTTCTGATTTGGATGGAAAAGAACTGATCGAGGTCGAAAAAATCGTTCATCGTCGGAAATACAAGAAAGGCGAACCGATTTTTCGCATGGGCGATCCGGGACTTGGGATGTACATTATCGTCGAAGGGGCCGTTGAAATCATCGAAGAACTCGAGGATGAAGATTGTAAGCATCTCGTTGATCTTGAGAAAGGAGCTTTTTTCGGTGATCTGGCATTGCTCGATGAAGCGCCGCGTTCAGCCTCGGCAATTGCCAAAGTGGATTGCGATATCATAGGCTTTTTTCGACCGGATTTATTGGATTTATTATACCGCAAACCTCATCTGGGTATTAAAATCTTATGGTCATTAGCCAAGGTGATTGGCGAACGCTTACGAAAAACAAATGAACAATTATCCAATCTTCAACGTGAGATGAAGGTCTGTGATGAATAATGCTCCAGTCTCCCCGGCGGGACAAATCAATAAAACAGTTTGGCGGATTTTTTTTATTTTACTGGGAATGGCATTTTTATTCCTGATCTACCCTTATATTAAAACTGTTGTTCTTGTATTGCTCATTGCCTGGCTTATTTCGATGCTCCTTAATCCGTTAGTGGATTATCTGGAAAGTATCGGCTTAAAGCGGTCGCTGGCAATTCTGATTGTAGTAATAATCATTTTAGGCTTGGTCGTTCTGATGGTGGCCGCGCTGATTCCGGCGGTGATCAGCGCCGTCGAATCGCTAAGCGCGAAGCTAAATGCCGACATGATCAAGGGTTTAGCAGTCCAGTTGGAGCAATTGTTTGAAAAAAACCTGAACAATGCCGCTCTGGCGCGCGATCTGATCGCCAAATTACAACAATTGGGTACTGATATGCTTATGAAAATCGGTTTCTTTTTAAAGAATGCCGGTTCGTATGTGGCTTTTGTCGGTATCGTGCCTTTTGTGACCTTTTTCATGATTAAAGACAAACGCCTATTCAAACGCATGCTGATTTCTCAGGTGCCTAACCGCTATTTTGAATTATTTTTAAATGTATTGCATAAAGTGGGCGATCAGGTCACGAGGTATATTCAAGGTCAGGCGATTGACGCATTGATTGTCGGGTTATTATCAGTGCTGGGCTTATTCATTATTAATTTAGTGTTCGATCACCCGGTACCATTTTTCTTCTTTATTGGCATGTTAGCCGGCGTCGCGAACATGATTCCTTATCTCGGTCCGGTCGTTGGTGTCGTACCCGCGATATTGTTGGCTATTTTGAGTAGTCCGGCTAATCTGGGAACCGTTCTGATCTGGATTGTTGTGGTATTTGTTTTGGTACAGGTGATTGACAATAATCTGATTTCACCCCTCGTGGTATCCAAGAGTGTTAACATGCATCCGATAACGGTTGTAATTGCGGTAGTAATTGGCGGGAACATTGGCGGTGTTATCGGGATGCTGTTTGCCGTACCAGCCTGGGGAATTATTAAAGTCACAATGAAAGAGGTTGGCTGGGGCTTGAGAAACTATAAACTCAGGTAGGTAAGTCAACGGATTCGGTTTCTCACACTGACTAAAAGGATTAATTAAATAGCTACTAAAATCATTTATAATTTTTCCTATTTTTTAACTGTAAGTTTGAAAGTGTAGATTAGGATGCGAGGAAAGATATGCGACAGTTAAACATAATTTTTGTACTTTTCCTGATCTTTTCCGCTTGTGAAAATGATCTTGAGATCAACACTCACAAAGACACTTACAACGATGACATCGCCGACATTACATTTTTAGGTAATGCCTTCTATACGACTAATTATGATCTTTCGGGAAATTCCGGCTCGCAAATTGATTTGTTAAAATTTACTTCTGACGGCAATTGTCTCGAAGATGCTTTTGATCTGGGAATGAATGGTCAAGGTTATCTGGCGATAACCAATGATGGACGCGATATTTACATGCAAGCGCGTGATTTTGGCTGGGTGATAAAATGTTCGCCGGTCGGTGAATTGGTTTATATTAAACCTGACAGTCTTTCAGCCAATTGGCGGGCGGGCGGAATCTGCTATCGCGAAGACCTGGATTCGCTGGCACTTTTCTACCAAAATATCGATGCGCCTCAGCAAGTTCGTATCCGGATCGTTTCGAAAGTCGATCCAGTCATGGGAGAACGGGATACAGTTGTTCAATTTGGTTTTCTGGATGAATCCATCGGTCTTTATGCGGTAGAATACTATAACTCAGTCTATTATTTGCTCGGAGTCGATACGACCGGATCGGATATTTTATTTCAAACCACAAGAGAAATGAATATAATCGACAGATTTAAAATTGCAGATAGTACCGTCGTTGGTGTTTGTAAGACTATCAATAATCTATACTTATCGTATCGCGATCGTAGCATCAAAGCCTGGACGCTGTGATTCTTTATCAAGCCGGATTGCCGGTAGGCGGTTGATTTATTATTCTGATTTAAGTATTTAATTCTAAAAGGGAATTGGATATTTTGGAAAATATCCATAAAATCCGCCGTTTCTGTGTGCATTGAGAATATTTTAGGAGATTAACAATGGGTACCGGATTATATATTCCGAAAAACTATCAAACCTATTTATCGACTGTCGAGACAGAAAAGGCGATCCTGTCCTTAAAGAATTTCTTTCAACAGAATCTGGCTTTCGAACTTGACCTGATCCGGGTAACGGCGCCCTTATTCGTTAAAGCCGGTACGGGTATCAACGACGACCTGAATGGAGTCGAACAGCCGGTATCGTTTTCTGTAAAAGAAATGACCAATACACGGGTCGAAGTCGTCCAGTCGCTGGCAAAATGGAAGCGCATGATGTTGACCGATCTGGGCATTAAACCGGGGAAAGGAATTTACACCGATATGAATGCCATTCGTCCGGATGATGACCTGGATAATCTGCATTCAATCTATGTTGATCAATGGGATTGGGAAAAGGTTATGACCGCCACCCAACGCAATCTTGATTTTCTTAAAGATACGGTAAATACGATTTACAGCGTCATTTTACGCACTGAAAAATTCGTTTGCCATGAATGGAATATCAAGCCGGAACTGCCGGAGAAGATAGCTTTTATTCATTCTGAAGAATTATTAGAGTACTATCCCGGATTATCACCCAAAGAACGCGAGCGCGCCGCCAGCAAAAAATATGGCGCAATTTTTATCATTGGGATCGGCGGCGTCTTGAAAAATGGCGAACCGCACGATGGCCGCGCGCCGGATTACGATGACTGGTCAACGTCAACGATTAAAGATTACCGCGGTTTGAATGGCGATATCGTAGTCTATAATAAAGTATTGGATTGCGCTTTTGAATTATCTTCGATGGGAATTCGGGTCGATAAGGAGGCTCTCGTGCGTCAATTAAAGATCCGTGGAGCCGAGTCGCGAAAAGACCTCTATTTTCATCGGCGCTTGTTGAACGGAGAACTACCATTGTCCATCGGTGGTGGTATCGGACAATCGCGATTATGTATGTATTATTTGCGTAAAGCTCACATTGGGGAAATCCAAAGCAGTATCTGGCCGGACGCGATGGTCAAATCCTGTCGTCAGCATAATATATTTTTGTTGTAATAGTTATTCCAATCAGAGGATAGATCAGGCGTTACAACGCAGGAGCGTTGTAACGAGAATGAGGCGGGAGCGTTGTAACGAGATTGATTTATAGTAATTTCAGATTGCCGCCGAAATGTTCTTCGATGTATTTATTGAGTAATTCGGTGGCTTCTTCTTCGCATTGACCGCAGACCGTACCAAGTTTAGTACGTTCCTGCAGTTCGATGTAAGTGCGGGCGCCATCCAGGACGGCTTCTTCGATTTCGTGGTCGGTGACATTCATACACTGACAGATTACACGGGCTTCTTCGTGTTTGATTTTATCTGCCATACCATTGCGACGATAATAATCATCGATAGCGGCGCGCAGAGCTTTGTCACCCAGCACCGAGCAGTGGATTTTATGTTCCGGCAAACTGCCAAGGTTTTTGATAATGTCTTTGGGTGTCAGGCGATAGGCATCGTCGAGTTTCATGCCCTTGACCATTTCCGAAAGCACCGATGTGCTGGCAATTGCGCTGGCACAGCCATAAGTTCGCCAGCGACAGTCTTTAATCGTATTGTTAACTTTATCGACCTGGATCAGAAATTGCATCTGATCGCCGCATTTGATATTACCGGTAATGCCATTGCCGTCAGCCGGGAAATTCTCTTCATCCCTGAGAACATTGCGCGGATTAGTAAAGTGGTCTTTAACAATATCGGTGTATAGCCAGTTGAATTGATCGCTCATGCTGTTTTCCTCTGATAAGTAGTTGACATATCGCGCACTCTTTGAATGACGCGTTTGAGAGCCGATATAGTGTATTGGATGTCATCGAGTGTATTTTCCCGTCCCATGCTGATGCGGATTGATCCGTGAGCCAGTTCGGCGCCAATGCCAGTTGCCAGAATGACATGCGAAGGATCGAGCGAGCCGGATGCGCAGGCTGAGCCGGTGGAGACTCCGATTCCCTCCAGATCGAGATAAAGCAGGATCGATTCACCTTCGGCGCCGACGAATGAGACATTCAACGTCCCCGGTAAAACATCCGTTGGATGACCATTGAATTGAACATCCGGGATATTATTTTTAATGCCGTCAATCAGGATTTTTCTGAAGCGATTCAGGCGTTCGGCTTCGTCATGCATTTCCTGCTGACGCATTTCGATGGCTTTGGCAAATGCAACAATGCCGATCGTGTTTTCGGTGCCCGCCCGCCGTCCGCGTTCCTGATGACCGCCGCGAATCATGGGACAGAAGGGAGTACCGCGTCTGATATAAAGCGCGCCGATACCTTTCGGTCCGTAAATCTTATGGGCAGATAATGTCAGAAAATCAACATTAAGATCTTTGACGTCAACCGGAATTTTACCAACCGCCTGTACGGCATCCGTATGAAAGAATGCGCCTCTTGAATGAGTGATTTCGGCAATAGTCTTGATATCCTGAATCGTACCAATTTCATTATTGGCGTACATGACCGAAACCAGGGCAGTCTGGTAGGTTAATAATTCTCTGAGTTTGTCAATTTTAACTTTTCCGTTAACATCAACAGGCAAATGATTAACCGGAAATCCGCGTTCGCGCAGGCATTTGGAGGTTTCCATGATGCAGGGATGTTCGATCGCCGTGGTAATAATTGAATCACGTGACTTGCGTTCCAAACGACAAACCTGAGAAGAGCAGGAGAGGCTGTTGAGCACGGTATTGTTGGCTTCACTACCACTGCCGACGAAGATGATTTCATCGGGTGCGGCGCCGATAAAACCGGCAACTGTCTCGCGGGACTGCTCGATTTTTTGGCGGGCGATTCGTCCGGCGCTGTGCAGGCTGGAAGGATTACCATAAATTTCCATCATTTCAGTGATGGTATTCTTGACTTCCGGATGTAAGGGGGTCGTAGCGTTATGATCTAAATAGATAAATCTATCTGGCATATTGTCCTCAATAATCTTTCTCGTTTTTCAAATTCTGCGTCGCAAAATTACTATGGCAACCATTATAAAAAAAGGGCAATCTCGTAAAAGACTGCCCTTGTTAGAGATAAGAAGAAAGATGATTGTTACACTAATTTCTTGCCGCGCGGCAGATAATGCGTGTGTAAGAGCTTGTGGCTCTTGTGTCCGCAGGGCCCATCCACCAGAAATTCCTTATATAATCTGGCTATAGCCGGATTCTCATAAGATTTGCGGACTTCACTGGCTTCATCTTCGGCATAGATAGCACGGGCGCGAGCGGCGCGGATTTCCTCATTAGTCGGAATCGGCATGCCACCGCCACCGAGGCAACCACCCGGACAAGCCATGTATTCAATGAAGTGACATTCACTGAGTTTGCCGCCGGATTTAATGTTATCTAAAACTTTCTTGGCGTTGGCGGTGCCGTGGGCGACGGCTACTTTCAGCGTTGCGCCTTTCAGCCAATCCCAATTCGGGATGAGATGCTTAAGAATATCCGGGACTGGGCCGACTTTGGCGATTGGCAATTCAGCATAGCGTACGCCCTCAAAACCGCGCACCGGGATTACCCGGGCATGCTCAAATAGTTTGTCGATGCGTTCACCGGTAACCAATTCATAAACTGTCCGGATGGCTGACTCCATTACGCCGCCGGTTGCGCCAAAAATGACGCCCGAACCGGTACGAGTGCCAAAAGGATCGTCGAAATCGGACTTCGGCATATTTAGCAGATCGATTCCGGTTTCCTGAAACATGCCGGCTAATTCGCGGGTAGTCAAACCGTAGTCGATGTCTTTAAAACCGGACGAATTCATTTCAGGACGATTGCATTCGAATTTCTTGGCGGTGCAGGGCATGAGAGCCACGGTAACGATGTCCGCCGGATCGATATTATTTAGTTCGGCGTAATATGTTTTAATAACCGCGCCGAACATTTGCTGAGGACTCTTGGCTGATGACAGATGATCCAGCATTTCCGGATAAAAATGTTCGATATATTTTACCCAGCCCGGAGAGCAGGAGGTGAAAAGTGGTAAGGCTACCGGCTCTTTTTTGACCAGGGCTTTATACAGCCGTAGGATCAATTCGGTGCCCTCTTCCATAATCGTCAAATCAGCTGAAAAGTTGGTGTCGAAAACCTTATCGAATCCGCAATAACGCATGGCGGTGTTCATTTCAAAGGTCAGGGGAGTGCCGGCTGGCAGACCGAAACATTCACCAATCGCCGAACGCGGAGCCGGCGCGGTTTGAATGACGACATGTTTGGTCGGATCGTCAATTGCCGCCCAAATCGCGTCGCTTGGATCGTTAGCATGCAAAGCGCCGGTCGGACAGCGATTGATACATTGACCGCAATTGATACAAATTAATTGCGCCATGGGATTATCCATGAAAGTTCCGATGCGCGTTTTATTGCCGCGTTCGACGGCTTCATAAACGCCGACTTCCTGTAAATCAATGCAGGTGCGGATGCAACGGCGACACATGATGCACTTATCCATATCGCGTACAATAGCATAACTGGAGTTGTCGCGACCGTAAGTTGGTTTATCAACGTGGCCGAAGCGATAGAAATCAACGCCGTATTCATTCGCGAGTGATTGCAATTCACAATTATTGTTACGGACGCAGGAATAACACTCGCCATAGTGACGGGAGAGCAGGAGATCGATGATATGCCGACGGGCTTGACGCACTTTACGGGTGTGAGTATGGACAACGATCGGTTGGCTGATCGGATACGCGCAGGAAGCCTGCAAGGTGCGCATGCCTTCGACTTCGACGACACAAATGCGGCAAACGCCGCTGATGCATAAATCATCATGATTACATAGGGTAGGAATTTTAATGCCCAGCATTCGGGCGGCGTTCAGAATGGTGGTACCCATCGGAACGCGAACTTCCTTTCCGTCAATGGTCACCTTGATAGTTGCGCCGATTGCCCCGGCGTTTTCCGGGGTTTTAATTGTAGAGGGCGTTGTGCTTTTCGGAGCACGAACAGTAGACTCGGTCATTACTTTTTCTTTATCTTCCATAAATATCCTCTTTATGCTTTTTCAGGCACGCGGCCTAAAATTTCAGATTTAAAGTTTTCCAGGATAGAGAGAAAGGCGTTCGGGCTGGATTGTCCGAGACCGCATTTGGAGGCCAACTGGATCGTCTCTGCCAAACGCATTAGTTCGTTCAGATAAGTTACCGAACAGCGACCTTTTTCGAGCAGTTTCAAGCCTTCCAGGAGTTTTACGTTGCCGTCCCGGCAGGGAGTGCATTGACCACAAGATTCCTCGACGAAAAACTCCATGAAATTGATGGCAACCTTAAGCATATCGACACTTGGGCCGAAAACGATAATCGAACCGCCGGAAGAAATATCCTCAAATGCGATTGTCCGATTAAAATCTTTTCTGGCAACGCACTTTCCGGACGCTCCGCCGATCTGAACGGCTTTGGCGTTTTCGCCTTTGACTTCTTTTAATAACTGGGCGATTGTGATCCCGAACGGCAGTTCATAAATGCCAGGTTGTTCGCAGTCGCCCGAAATGCTGAAGATTTTGGTGCCTTTGGATTTTTCGGTGCCATGTTCGTTGAACCACTTGGCGCCTTTTACACAAATCAAAGTCGCATCCAGAAAGGTTTCGACGTTATTAACGATTGTAGGATTTTTTTGGAAACCGGTATCGACGGGGAATGGCGGGCGGTTGCGCGGTTCGCCGCGGTAGCCTTCCAGCGATTCAATCAAAGCGGTTTCCTCGCCGCAGACGTAAGCCCCGGCGCCCATTCTGACCTCGATGTCAAAGTCGAAACCTTTTTTACCGGCAATATCTTTACCAAGCAGATTATTTTTTCGCCGGATTTCAAGCGCTTCCAGCATATATTTTTTAAGATAGAGGTATTCACCGCGCAGATAAAAGAAGCCTTTTTTCGCACCAATGGCATAGGCGGCGATCGTCATGCCGTCCAAAATCATATCGGTATGATGAAATAGCAGATAACGATCTTTGAACGTGCCGGGTTCGCCTTCATCGGCATTGCAAACGACATATTTTTTATCACTCTGAGCCGCGCCAGCCAATTGCCATTTGACAGCCGTAGGGAAGCCGGCTCCGCCGCGTCCTCTCAGTCCGGACTCGCGAATGATTCCGATAACTTCGGCGCGGGTGTGATTTAGGGCGGCTTTCAGACCTTCACCAGGTTTTAAATCGTGAGATAGGATCGGACCGCTTTTCCTAACGTCGGAAGGCACGATCTTAGGAAAATCAGATTTTAGAAAATCCCGTCGACAGTCGACAATTATATAGGGAACTTTGTCGGGAGTTACTTTGGCGAAAAGGCGGTCGTTGACCAGCATCGCCGGCCCCTGATCGCACATTCCAAGGCAATTGGTATATTCGAGAGTGAACATTCCGTCTTTGGTGGTTTCGCCGAATTTTATGCCGAGTTCATTCTCGAGTTGGCGGGCGACATTGACTTTTCCGGCTAAATCGCAGGAAATGGTTTGACAGAGACGCAGTACGTATTTACCCTGTTTTTCCTTGCGGCGAAAGAAACTATAGAAACTGGCGACGCCTTCGACTTCAACGGGATGAATTTCGAGAGCGTGAGCGGTTTCCTGCATCACCAGGTCCGGAAGATAACCGTAGGTTTCCTGCAAATCCTGCAAGATCGGCAGAAGAGCTGAGCGGTCATCACCGTAAGTCTTTTTCAGATCGGAAATTTCCTGAATGATTTTAGTACGATCCAATACTTGCATTGGTTTTTTCCTTTTTATTGCAATAGTTGATTGATTCTCTCAAGCAGAACAGAAGGCATAATGGGTTTTTGCTCGAAGACATCGACCGGCACCATTTCTGAATCTTTATCGAAATCCAGGCCGGTGACTTGCCCGACGCTGGTCAGCATCAGGATTGGCACTTTGGCTCTGGCTTTGAGCTCCTGCGCCATAACAAAACCGTCATCTGGTTCCTGCATCATCACATCCAGCACGACCAGATTTGGTTGCTCTTTATCGAATACTTGCATGCCCTCCTGGCGCGAATGGGCTTTGCAGACTTTGTATCCGGCGTTTTCCAGCACGATCGCGACAGCCGATACAAAATCCGGATCGTCGTCAACGATTAAAACTTTTGCCATACAGAATTCCTCCATTAAAATGGTAAATCAGTTGAAAATGAGTGGTTGAGTGAATAGTTACAAATGAAAAAAATGCTCTATGTAATTTGTTTTTACAAAAATCTCCCATGGAAGCGGAGTAGCTGGGCTGAAAATTCATACGGTTGTTACAACTCTCAGAAAATGATATTATTAGCTGTGAGGGTTAGTTTATATTAAGATCTCTAACTGGTAAAAAAGCGCCCAAAGTTAGGTAAAATAAATTAATTTTTAATAAGAAAAATTAAGATTTATCAAAAATAGTGTTTAAGAAAATAATGGTTATATAAGCTCCCGTCTGAATGTTATTAGTCGAGCTGATAATTCCTAATCCATTGCTGGCTATTAACAACTATTTTCTATTTACTGGAAAATCTTTACATTCAATTCCGTGAATGAATTAATAGCAATAATCGATGACGAACCAGATATTCTGCAACTGGTGATTTTACAGTTAAAGAAAAACGGTTTCCGGACGGCCGGTTTTGCCGATGCCGGCGGATTCTATGAATTCCTGAATGAAAAACAACCGGATCTGATCATTCTCGACCTGATGTTGCCTGATATCGATGGCATAGAAATCTGTAAGCATTTGAAAAATAATCCTAAAACCGCTCCGATTCCAATCATTATGCTGACTGCCCGGACTGAAGAACTCGATAAAGTCCTGGGGCTGGAAATCGGCGCCGACGATTATGTCACCAAGCCGTTTTCGCCGCGTGAACTGATTGCGCGGGTGAAAGCCGTTCTGCGGCGTTTGGCGCCCATAGCGCCGGAAAACCTCCTCAAAATTTGCGCTGGCCTAACTCTTGACTTAAAGAAATATGAAGTGCGCGCGAAAGGTCAACCGCTGACTCTTACGGCGACTGAATTCAATATCCTGAAAATCCTGGCTATGAAACCGGGACATGTCTTTTCCCGCGAATACCTGCTCGAACAATTATGGGGAGAAGATAAAATCGTCGTAACCCGCACTATCGATGTGCATATTAAAAATCTGCGAGAAAAACTCGGTGAGTTTGGCACATTAATCCGCAACCTGAGAGGAGTTGGCTATAAGCTCGAACTGTGAAAAAAACCTTTTTCTATAGAATCTTCTGCAGTTATCTCATATTGATAATTAGCATGATGGTATTGATAATAGCATTGTCATATAATGCGGTGCGCAAACAATTCATTGCGATGCAAATCACCGACTTGCGGGATTTAAACGCCAGTTTATCGGTTTCATTGTTATCTGTAATCGATCTGCGTAATAATGATTTGGATCAGTTGACTAAATCGCTCGGAAGCGAAATTCAGGCGCGCATTACAGTCGTTGATACGATCGGAAAAGTACTGGCCGACTCCGAATCCGATCCGCTAACCATGAAAAACCATAGACGCCGCCCGGAAATTGAGCAGGCATTGAGCGGAAATATTGCCCATGCCCGCCGTTTTAGCACGACTGTCGAAAAAAATATGCTCTATGTTGCATCGCCGCTTGTTAAGAACGGTCAGATAGTTGCCGTTGTGCGCACCAGTATTTACCTGAGTCACTTGAACAATCTGTTTCACCAAATTATTAATAGGATTGTTAAAATTTCCCTGCTTGTGATTATAGTTGCTCTTAGTGCGGCTTTTCTGCTGGCGCGTCGTTATTCCAAACCGATTAATCAACTCGTGAGCGCCGCCCGTCAAATTGAGCAGGGGAAACTCGAAACCCGCGTAAATATCCACACCAACGATGAACTCGATGAACTCGCCGAAAGTTTTAATGCGATGACGGCCGAACTAAATCGCCTGCTGACAGATTTCGCTCGTCAGCGTGATGAATTACAGACGATTGTATCAGCAGTGCCGTCTGGTCTGCTTGTGTTGAATGCCGCTGGACGGGTGGCATTTTATAATCGTGAATTTCAGAAAATCGCCACTCAAAAAGAGATCCAGGATAAATACTATTGGGAAATTTTACGCCAGCCGCAGTTCACCGAATTTATCAAAGGCATACAGGAGAATCGCAGTAATCGTACCCAGGAAATTGGCATCGATGATAAAACCTATCTGTGTAGCGCCACAGCGGATACGACCGGCGGTGAAATCGTCCTGATCTTTTCAGACATATCAGAACTGAAAGCTGTTCAGCGCCTGAAACGTGATTTTGTCGTCAATGTATCCCACGAATTGCGCACACCTCTCACAGCGATTAAAGGTTTCGTCGAAACGCTTCAGGAGGAATCGGCTGGCGATGAGCATCGTTACCTTACAATAATCGCCCGCCACACCGAACGCCTGATTAATATCGTCAACGATTTATTGACTCTGTCCGAACTCGAGGAAAAAAATCAAATCGAATACGAGCCGGTTGATCTGGGCGACCTGCTCCCTGATACGGTAAAAATTTTCGAAGAGCATCTTCAGGCAAAAAATTTGGCAATCGAAATTGAAACTGATTCGCCTTTAATTGTTCGGGCCGATCCATTCAAACTTCAGCAGGTTTTGATCAATCTGCTTGATAACGCCATCAAGTACACTGAAAAAGGCAAAGTGACTGTTAAAGCGCATCAGGTTGGAAACGAGGTGCAAATTACCATTGCAGATACCGGATGCGGCATTCCGGCGGAACATTTGTCGCGCATTTTCGAACGCTTTTATGTCGTGGACAAATCGCGTTCGCGCCAGCTCGGCGGCACTGGATTGGGACTGGCGATCGCCAAGCATATCGTGCTTCTCCACAACGGTCATCTCGCAGTCGAGAGTCAGCCAGAGAAGGGCACAATTTTCAAGATAATCCTGCCTTGTGTCAATAAAAAAACTTCTGAAAGTTATTCTTAATATTTTTAGCTTACTGAAGCGATTCTAATAACCTTAAGAAGGTTTGCTCTCCCCCACAGTGTCATTTTGAATCCCCGATAAGATCGGGGTGAGAAATCACGAAGGTTATTTTACTGAGACTAAAGCGATTTCTCGTCTTCCGCCAAGTGGCGGGATCCTCAAAATGACTTGATTGAATACAATCATTCAATCATGCACCCATACATCCATGCAAAAATCTTAACCGAAAATTAACCGTTTGTTCATTTGTTCTTTATATGAATTGCTTAATAATCGGCGTGAAAAAAAATGATATTACAAACAAGAAAGAGGAGAAAAGAATGAAGAAAAGTGATTGGAAAATTAAAACCGTTTTGGCGATGTTCGGCTTTTGCGCCGTAACGCTTCACGCCGGAGAACTCGATCGGCTGGTCAATGAATTGGTTGAGAAAGGCGTTCTCGACGCCGGAAAAGCTCAGGAAATTCTGACCTTGACCGAACAGGAAATGCGGACGGAAATGAATGCCGGAAAATCTGCCGCCATACCGAAATGGATTCAGAATATGGGATTGAAAGGCGATTTCCGTTTCCGCAATCAGTGGGAAGTTGCTGAAGACGATACGGTTTCCCGCATGCGTCAGCGCATCCGCTTCCGGTTGAATGGCGAAGCCGCGGTGACTCAGGGCTTTAAAGTCGGTTTTGGTCTGGCTAGCGGCTCCAGCGATGCGCGTTCAACCAATCAGACTTTGGAGAATGAATTTGCCACCAAGACGATCATGCTCGATTATGCGTATGGCCATTACACACTGCCGAAATATGGCGCTCTGATGCTGGGTAAATTCTACAACAATACCGGAATCTGGGCGCCGACCGATTATATGTGGGATGGCGATATTACTCTGGAGGGTCTGGCGGGCTTATTTAACTACAAAAAGTTTTTTATAAACACCGGTTTTTATATTCTCGACGAAGCCGGTAAAGTCGAAGACGTTATTGCCGATAATCCGCGCATGTTGGTACTTCAACCGGGAGCTGTCTTATCAAAGGAAGACAAATATAGCCTGAAAGTCGCCGCGGCTTATTATCACTTCAATAATGTCAAGGACTATTCCTTTGATAATACCACCAAAACTAATTCATATAATACTTCAGGTGGTAATAAGTATCTCGCGCTCGGTTACAATAACTTTAACCTGGCTGTAGATGCGGCTGTCTATGAAATAATCTTCCCGTATATCGGCGTCAGCTTTGAGATGAACCAGAACCTGGATGCCGAATCCGATACGGCTAACAGCGGCATGGCTTTTGGAGTGGCTTTTGGCGTGAAGAAAATCAGTGACAAAGGTCAGTGGCAGGTAAAGTACATCTATCGTAAACTGGAGAAGGACGCCTGGCTGGATTTCCTACCGGATTCCGATACCTATAGTGGCAAGACCGATATTAAAGGGAGTAAAATCTCTTTACAGTACGGATTGTCAAAAAATGTCACCCTCGGCGTGAATTATTTCATGAACGAGAATCTGAGCGGAACCATAAAACCCGAAAACCTAATTCAAACCGATATTCAATTCAAATTCTAATTAAGAAAGGAACACAAAATGAATAGAATTAATACAATGTTTTTGATGATACTGTTAAGCGGTTCGCTGGCGTTAGCCGGTGGCTCGGCCAAATTACGTGTAGAAGGTTCGACGACCGTTTTGCCGATTGCGCAGTTAGCCGCGGAAGAATTTATGAATGCCAATCCGGATGTGACGATTTCCATCCAAGGCGGCGGTTCCGGTGTTGGCGTTGCCTCGTTAATAGAGGGTACTTGTGACATTGCCGACGCTTCACGCGCCATGAAAGATGATGAGATTAAAAAAGCCGTTGACAAGGGTGTCAACCCGGTCGCTCATGTCGTGGCTATGGACGGAATTGCTGTAATTTTACACCCTACTAATAAGGTCAAGAACCTGACTATTGAACAGATTCGCAAGATCTACACTGGCAAAATTTCGAACTGGAAGGAGGTCGGTGGTGAGGACAAAAAGATTGTGGTTCTTTCGCGCGATTCCGCCAGCGGCACATTCGAAGCCTTCGCCAGCCTGGCTCTCGGCGGTGAAAAAGTCCGGAAAGATGCCCTGATGAACGCCTCAAATCAAGCCATTGCGACGACCGTTGAGAAGACGCCCGGCGCGATTGGTTATATCGGCGCCGGTTATGTATCCAGCAAAGTCAAGGCCGTTACGGTAGAAAGCGTAGTTTGTGTTAAAAAGAATATTCTCACCAAGGCTTATCCGCTTTCCCGTCCGCTTTTCATGTACACCAATGGCAAACCTAAAGGCGCGGTCAAAGATTTTCTTGATTTTATCCTTAGCGAAGAAGGGCAGGCTTTGGTCGAAACTGTCGGCTATGTCGGATTGAAATAATGAACGTAAACATTCCCCACACAGCCCCATGTATGGCATGGCCGGCGTCTGCCGGCCATGCCGCAATTATGTGAACTATTTATGAAACTTAATAATGAAAAGATAATCCGTTCGGCTTTTGGAGGACTGGCATTGGCTTCATTACTGTTCTTAATCGGGATTATCCTGATTTTATTTAAGGAAGGTTTGCCGATCTTTCGCATCATCAATTTATTTGAATTTATCGGTGGCAAAGCCTGGTATCCGACCGCCGATCCGCCTGAATTTGGTATTTTACCATTAATACTGGGAACACTCTGGATAACAGTTGGCGCAATGCTGTTTTGTATTCCGATTGGTATCGGGAGCGCTCTTTTTCTGCACGAAATTGCCAGTTTTCGTCTGCGTTCGATTTTAAAGCCGATAATCGAAATCCTGGCTGGCATTCCGTCGATCGTCTATGGATTTTTCGGAATGGTAATCATTGCGCCTTTTCTGCAAAACCTGCTTGATATTCCGATCGGGCAATGCGCTCTAACCGCCAGCCTGATTCTGGGTATCATGGCGGTTCCGACAGTTTGCAGTTTGGCGGAAGACGCTTTGAGTTTTGTGCCAAAAAGCTTTCGTGAAGCCTCTTTTGCGCTGGGGGCTAATCGTTGGCAAACCTTAACGCGAGTTGTGATTCCAGCCGCCGGCTCGGGAATTTCAACGGCAATTATTCTCGGAATGAGCCGGGTAGTCGGTGAAACCATGACGGTTTTGATGGTGGCTGGCGGGGCGGCGATGATTCCGACGAGTTTCTTCGATCCGGTGCGGCCGATGACCGCGACGATCGCGGCTGAAATGGGCGAAGCGTCGGTCGGCGGTTCGCATTATCATGCCTTGTTTGCTATTGGATTGGTACTTTTTTTGATTACAATGGCTTTCAATATAATTGCGGAATTAATCAGCTGCAATTTTCGCTTGAAATTGGGATTAGGACGATGAAAAGAAGCACCCGTGTCCAGTATCTCGGTTTTGGATTCCTGTATCTGGCGGTTCTGATTTCCGTATTGGCTCTTGGCGCGATCGTCTATTTCATTACAGTTAACGGCATCAAAGTCATCAACTGGGAATTTCTGACGCAAGTGCCGCGACGGGCGATGACGCGCGGAGGAGTCGCGCCGGCGTTAGTTGGGACTTTTTATTTGACGATTAGCGCGATCCTGTTTGCTTTACCGATGGGATTGGCGTGTGCGATTTATCTGACCGAATACAGTCCGAAAAGCGCTATGGTCAATGTCATCCGCATGAGCATTAATAATCTGGCCGGCGTGCCATCGGTGGTTTTTGGTCTTTTCGGATTGACGGTATTCGTCAAGTTTCTCGGATTCGGCGTATCGATTTTGTCTGGCAGTCTGACGCTGGGCATTATGATTCTACCGGGCATTATTTCTGCGGCTCAGGAAGCCTTAATTGCCGTGCCGCAGTCGCTTAGAGAGGCGTCGCTGGCGTTGGGTGCGACTCAGTGGCAGACCATCCGCAAAGTTGTTTTACCGACGGCTCTGCCGGGGATTTTAACCGGTGTAATTTTAAGCATCGGTCGGGCGGCGGGTGAAACCGCGCCGATTATGTTCACAGCGGTGATCTTTTACACGCGCGGCTTCCCGAAATCAATTATGGATGAAGTCATGGCTTTGCCTTATCATATCTATGCTCTGATGACGGAAGGCACTTTTCCGGAGCGTCAGACTATGATTGCTTATGGATGTGCGCTGATCCTTTTATTACTGGTTTTAATGGTTTCGGGACTGGCGATTTATCTTAGACAAAGATCGAGGAAGTATGAACTTACCTGAGGAAATCCGTATCCAAGCGGAAAATATCAATTTTTACTATGGCGAAAAGCAGACGCTGAAGAACGTCAGTATGGCAATTTTCAAAAACCGCGTCACAGCCATTATCGGGCCATCCGGATGCGGCAAATCGACTTTTATCCGCTTACTGAATCGCATGAACGATCTGATCCCGAATACCCGGGTGAAAGGGCGGATAATTCTTGACGGTCAAAATATTTACGATCCGGATGTGGACGTGGTGACTCTGCGTCGCAAAGTCGGAATGGTTTTTCAGAAACCGAATCCCTTCCCGAAAAGTATCCGCGATAATCTCGGTTATGGATTGAAAATTAATGATATCCGCGATGTCAATTTA
>Ga0265293_10001246_pt1 | contig 56399 bp, 41 predicted proteins | sample Munlanlewell138R_FD_192505 | JGI IMG/M metagenome (GOLD analysis project Ga0265293, IMG submission 192505) | Leachate microbial communities from a municipal landfill in Southern Ontario, Canada - Leachate well 138R | ecosystem: Engineered > Solid waste > Landfill > Unclassified | place: Canada... | reverse complement strand
AATTCACACGAATTAGGCGAATGAACACGAAAAATGCATTAATAACTTTTTCCTCCGCGTCCTCTGCGGCTTCTCTACGTGCTCTGCGGTTAAAAAAAATTAGCGGGAAATTCGCTTCATTGGCAGAAATTAGCGGACGGTCAAAAGCATCCGCGAATTCACACGAATTAGGCTAATTACCACGAAATTATAAAAGAAACTTTCCTCTGCGTCCTCTGCGGCTTCTCTACGTGCTCTGCGGTTAAAAAAAATTAGCGGTAATTCGCTCCATTGGCGGAATAGCGGACGGTCAAAAGCATCCGCGAATTCACACGAATTAGGCGAATGAACACGAAAAACGCATTAATAACTTTTTCCTCCGCGTCCTCTGCGGCTTCTCTACGTGCTCTGCGGTTAAAAAAAATTAGCGGGAAATTCGCTTCATTGGCGGAAATTAGCGGACGGTCAAAAGCATCCGCGAATTCACACGAATTAGGCGAATGAACACGAAAAATGCATTAATAACTTTTTCCTCCGCGTCCTCTGCGGCTTCTCTACGTGCTCTGCGGTTAAAAAAAAATTAGCGGTAATTCGCTTCATTGGCGGAAATTAGCGGACGGTCAAAAGCATCCGCGAATTCACACGAATTAGGCGAATGAACACGAAAAATGCATTAATAACTTTTTCCTCCGCGTCCTCTGCGGCTTCTCTGCGTGCTCTGCGGTTAAAAAAAATTAGCGGGAAATTCGCTTCATTGGCGGAAACTCGTGGACTATTCTCCAAATGACGAAAATTCGTGGATTATTACTTCGCCCTTGTGTAAAAACTACCTTTGCCCCCGATGAATAAATATGATGTGATCGTGATTGGCGCAGGCCCTGCCGGTTTGCTGGCTGCAGGTCGTGCCGCAGAGCTGGGTGGCAGGGTGCTGGTGCTCGAAAAAATGCGGCAGCCCGGCCGCAAACTTCTGATAAGCGGAAAAGGGCGGTGCAACGTTACCAACGATGCGACCCTTAGCGAGTTTATCAAACACATATTCCCCAACGGCAGATTTTTGAAAAATGCTTTTGGACACTTTTTCTCCGGCGATCTCATTGCATTGCTTCAGAGTCAGGGCGTGGAAGTAACGCTGGAACGCGGCGGGAGATACTTCCCCGCAAGCAACAAATCGGCGGATGTGCTGCAAGCACTGCTTGGGTGGCTCACCGCCCTAAAAGTAGAAATAAGAACCGGCCACCGTGTAGAGAAACTCATTATCGAAGATAATGCTATAAAAGGCCTGGAAGCAAACGGCCAAACTTTTTTGGCAAAAAATATTGTCCTGGCCACGGGTGGAAAATCCTATCCGGCCACCGGCTCGAATGGCGAAGGCTACCTGCTGGCCAGGCAAGCCGGACACAGCCTGGTAAGTCCGCGACCCGCCCTGGTGCCCATCGAAACCAGCGGCACCCTGGCCCAACAACTGCAAGGGCTTACCCTTAAAAATGTGAAAGCAGTAGTTTGGATAAATGGTAAAAAGGCGGGCGAAGACTTTGGCGAAATGCTCTTTACCCACTTTGGCTTGTCGGGTCCGATTATCTTAACGCTAAGCAGGATAATCGTGGATGCCCTACAACAAAAACACAGTGTGGAAGTAAGCATCGACCTGAAACCCGCCCTCGACGAGCAAAAACTCGACCTGCGGCTGCTGCGCGACCTGAACGAACATGGCAAAAAGAATTTCGCCAACATGCTCCGAAGCTGGCTGCCCGCATCCATGGTTCCCGTTTTTATTGAGCTTTTGCAAATAAAACCGGATAAAGAATGCCACCAGGTGAATGCTCAGGAGCGAAAAAAAATTCGCGTGCTGCTCAAAGATTTTCGGCTGCAGGTAAGCAATCACCGTCCTTTCAAGGAAGCCATCATTACTGCCGGCGGAATTCCCACTGCGGAAATCGTCTCCAAAAGCATGGAATCGAAGCTGGTGAAAGGACTCTTCTTTGCCGGCGAAATCATCGACCTGGATGCCGAAACCGGCGGCTACAATTTGCAAATCGCCTTTTCCACCGGGTGGCTCGCCGGCAACTCCATCCACCTGTAAGCCGGAAAATTTATCTAACCAGTCGCAGCACGGCTTTTGGTCGGACAGGAAGTGATAAAAAAGAACAAACCGCCGAGACGCAGAGGAAAGGTAAAAAAACCCTTTTATTAATCTCCGCGCCTTAGCGCCTTTGCGGTTTAAAAAAATAGTCTAAATTCCTACACCCAACTCTCCTCCTCCCGTACTTTGGATTCTTTGTTACTTTTGCGCCTCATAGCTATCTAATCCGACAACGACAGTGCAGGCAGGAAAGAAGATATATTTTGCTTCAGATTTTCATTTTGGAATCCCCGATGCGGCTGAGAGCAAGCAGCGCGAGCAGCGGTTTGTGCAATGGCTCGAAAGCATCCGTGCCGACGCGCAGGAGATTTTCCTGATGGGCGACCTGTTCGATTTCTGGTTTGAATACCACCAGGTGGTGCCCAAAGGGTATGTGCGGCTACTGGGCAAGCTCGCCGAACTCACCGATGCAGGCATCCCGATGCATCTTTTCCGTGGCAACCACGATATGTGGGCATTCGATTATCTGCAATCGGAGGTGGGCGTAATGTTGCACCGCGAGCCGGTGGTGCGTAGCTTTGGCGGTAAGCGCTTTTATCTGGCACATGGCGACGGGCTGGGGCCGGGTGACCGGGGTTATAAGTTTATCAAATATGTTTTCGAACGCAAGATCAACCGCTTCCTTTTCAACTGGCTGCATCCCGATCTTGGCGTAAAGCTGGGGCTTTTCTGGAGCGGACGCAGCCGCTATGGCAATCAAAAACCCGAAGCTGTAGAAAAAGAAAACCGTTTGCTTGAAAACATCCACCAGTCGCGCCTGGCACAACATTGCATTCAGGTGCTAAAGGACGACCCAACAATAGATTATTTCATCTTCGGCCACTGGCACGTGGAACAAATCCACGAGCTATCCCCCGGCCATTATTACATCCACCTGGGCGACTGGATCAACCGCTACTCCTATGGCGTTTTCGATGGAGAGCAGTTTGCGTTGAAACGTTTTAATAAAAAATAACCCGTCAAATAAGTTTCAAATTCCAATCAACAAATCCAAAACAGTGGTGCTGTTTTGATTTATTGAGTTTTTAATTTTTGGGTTTATTTGGATTTTGTGATTTGCCCTCTGCTATTCAACTCAAATCAAAAATCCCTAACCGCAGTCTTCGCTCACACAAACTTCTCTATCAGCTCGGCCAGGCGTGTGGCGTAACCCATCTCGTTGTCGTACCAGGCTACTACTTTTATTAGCTTGTCGTTTTCGCCCAGCACTGCTGTGAGTCCGGCGTCGAAGATGGCCGAGTGGGTGTTGCCGATGATGTCGATACTCACAATGGGGTCGGTGGTGTACTGGAGGATTCCTTTGAGGCGACCGTTGGCAGCTTCTTCAAAAGCACTGTTGATGCACTGGATACTGGCCGGTTTGCGCAGCGTACAGGTAAGGTCGGTGAGGGAGCCGTTGGGCACGGGCACGCGAATGCCGGCACCGCCCAGATTGCCTGTGAGGTGCGGAAAGATGCGTGTGGCAGCTTTGGCAGCACCTGTTGTGGTGGGCACGATGGAGTAGGCGGCAGCCCGGCCGCGGCGCAGGTCTTTGTGCGGCGCGTCGAGCAGGTGCTGGTCTTTGGTGTAGGAATGTACGGTGGTGATAAAACCTTTTTCGACGCCCCACAACTCGTCGAGGATCATGATGAGCGGCGCCACGTTATTGGTGGTGCAGGAGGCGTTGCTGATGATGCGGTCGTTGCGGTTGATCAGATGATCATTAACACCCAAGACAACATATTGAATACTATCGCCATCGCCTTGTGCCGGAGCCGAAATCACCACTTTGCGGGCGCCCGCTTTCAGGTGGCGTTCAGCGTCGGGTCGTGACGTAAAACGTCCGGTGGATTCCACCACCACATCGATATTCATTTCGTCCCACGGCAAAAGCTCAGGATTTTCCTGTGAAAAGACGGCAACTTTTTTCCCGTCGATGATCAGTTCTTTTTCGGTGTAGCTTACCGGCGCAGGAAAATGCCCTTGCGAAGAGTCGTATTTGAGCAGATGGCTAAGCGTGTGTGTGTTGGTGAGGTCGTTGATGGCCACCAGCTCCAGGTTGTCGTGCAGACGCATCTGCCGGCAAAAAACGCGACCGATTCTTCCAAATCCATTGATGGCTACTCTTATTTTGGTCATAAGTTCGTCAGAATTTATACTTTTACACTTTCTTATTTTGTAGCCGCCAAAAGTAGTAAAAAGGCGAAGGGCTGCTCCGGCACGCATACCATCAAATACTAACAAATATTTTAAAACTGTAATGGAACATATCAAAACTTACATCGACGAAAACAAAGACCGTTTTCTTGAAGAACTCTTCGAACTCATCCGCATTCCTTCTGTAAGCTCACTTGCAGAGCACAAAGACGACATGAAGCGGGCGGCAGAGGCCTGGAAAAAGATACTGCTCTCGGCGGGCGCCGACAAAGCAGAAGTGATGCCTTCGGCTGGTAATCCGGTGGTGTATGGCGAAAAAATGACCGACCCCTCAAAACCCACCGTGCTGGTTTATGCGCATTACGATGTGATGCCCGTAGATCCGCTGGAGCTGTGGAAAACCCAACCTTTTGAGCCGGTGGTGAAAGACGGCAAGATTTGGGCACGCGGCGCCGACGACGACAAAGGCCAGTCGTTTATGCACGCCAAAGCTTTCGAGCTAATGGTAAAAACCAACACGCTCCCCTGCAACGTAAAGTTTATGATTGAAGGCGAAGAAGAGATAGGCTCGCCCAGCCTGAGCGACTTCTGCAAGCAGCACAAAGAGATGCTCAAGGCCGACATCATCCTGGTTTCCGACACCGGCATGATAGCTCCCGACATTCCTTCCATCACCACCGGGCTGCGCGGGCTGGCTTACATGCAAGTGAAAGTAACCGGTCCCAACCGCGACCTGCACTCCGGCCTCTTTGGCGGCGCGGTGGCCAATCCCATTAACATTCTTGCACAGATGATTGCTTCGCTCACCGACGAAAACAACCACATCACAATCCCCGGCTTTTACGACGACGTGCTGGAGGTGCCACAAAAAGAACGCGAGATGATGGCCAAAGCGCCGTTTGATGTGGAGGAATACAAAAAAGCCATCGACATCCGCGAGGTGCATGGCGAAAAAGGTTACTCCACCAACGAGCGCACCGGCATCCGTCCGTCGCTCGACGTCAACGGCATCTGGGGCGGCTACACCGGCGAAGGCGCCAAGACGGTGATCGCATCCACGGCGCATGCAAAGATTTCGATGCGGCTGGTGCCCGATCAGGACCATCATGAGATTGCCCGGCTTTTTGAGAAACATTTCAAAGCCATCGCTCCCAAGAGCGTACGCGTTGAAGTAGAGGAGCTGCACGGCGGCTACGCATACGTTTCGCCCACGGATATGATCGCTTACCAGGCTGCCGACAAAGCCTACACCGCGACTTTCGGCAAACGCCCGGTGCCGGTACGCAGCGGTGGCAGCATCCCCATCATCTCAGCTTTCGAGAAGATTTTGGGCATCAAATCCATACTGATGGGTTTTGGCCTGGAATCCGACGCCATCCACTCACCCAACGAAAACTTCCCGCTCTTCAATTTCTACAAAGGCATCGAAACCATTCCTTATTTTTATAAATATTTTACCGAAATGATGGCGGAGAAGTAGCGGGGAGGGGTTAATGTTTTTCTGAAAAGTGAAACTAAAACAAAGTCACAAATCACAAATCATAAATTCCAAGTTCCAAATAAAATACAATTAACAAATTTCAAATATTCAAAGCAGGTGTGTTTTTTTGAGATTAGGTTTTGAGATTTATTTGATCTTTGTTTTTGTGTGATGTAACAATTAGTGCCTGGATTTAATTTCAACATTACACCCAGAGGCCGCATAATACTTCGCGGCCTCTGGCTTTTTGTATGAGCGTGTAATTATGGGTGGGTAATTTTATCGGACTTTACCCGTTATTTTTTCAGTTTATTTGCAACGCCAAACCACATTTGCTGATGCAACAAACCTAAAAAACATTATGGATAACAACGATTTTAAAAAAGACCTCGACCAATTGATCCGGATTTTTAAACGGATGAAAAACAAATCACAGGACGATCATTTTTCGCATCTGGGGCCTGCCTTTACGCAAAATCTCGACTTTATCATCAACAACTACGAGATGGTGCGCAACCAGATACCACAGGATATGCTTGCGCAGATGGGTGCTCCTTTTCAGCAGATGCTCCACCAGTTTATCGAACAGATGAAAAATGAGCTGGGCGACGATTTTTATCTGGATGAAGAAGTTGACGATACACCCACCTCACAGCCTGTTATCACTCCTCCGTCAGTTTCGGCAGAAGCGCCAAAAACAGCAAAAATTGATTTTGCTGCTGAGGTTGCTGCCATCGACAAGCAGTTGAAATCACCAGGCCTTTCCGAGGCGCAGATTGATGCCCTGCTCGACCGTCGCAGCTATCTGATCACCCGAAGCAGCAGCGGAGCATAGGTTTCAGCACCACCGAAAATCTTTTTAAACAAAACAAGCCCGCCTAATCATTGGCGGGCTTGTTTTTTTAATATTCAGGAACAGACTCTTTAAATAAGCTATTGTTTATTCATTACTTAAAGAGCCTTAATCCATCAATGAATTTAAAATCTCTCTGAATATTTCTACAAAGCTGCCGCATCGAAGGCGGGGGGCTTTGCGCTGCGGGCTTTAAACTCGGCGATGCCGCGCTTTAGGAAAGCAATAAACTTATCTACATCCAGATCGTAGGCGCGGGGATTTACCAGCATCTCGCCCTCGGTGTCGAATAGTACGTAATAGGGCTGTGCATTTACGTTGAAGCGGCTGATCTGGAAGTCGGCAAATTTTTTCCCGACAGTTTTTTTCACTTTGCCATCATGCGTAGAGGTTACCCACTCTTGCTCAGGTATGCGTGTCTTATCATCCACATATAAGGCAGCAATCACAAACTCGTCGCGCAGCAGTTGCAGCACTCTGGGATCTGACCATACGTTGGCCTCCATCTCGCGGCAGTTGACGCAGCCGTGGCCGGTGAAGTCGATAAACAGCGGTTTGTTTATTGCTTTGGCGCAAGCCAGCGCCTGATCGTAGTCGAAGTAGCCTTCGAGGCCGTGGGGCAGATGCAGAAACTCGGAGTATTTGGGTGTTTCACAAAGGTCGGCGGCAGAGGTAGCTTTGTTGCTGCTGCTGTTGAAATTAGCAATTTTCAGATTGTCGCGTACAATGCTGTTGATGTCGAAGTCGTGGGTTTGCTGCGGTGGCATATAGCCCGACAAGGCTTTTAGCGGAGCACCAAACATGCCGGGCACCATGTACAGCACAAACGTAAATACGATGATGGAGAGTATCACGCGCGGCACACTGATGTAATGTACGTCGCTGTCGTGCGCAAATTTGAGCTTGCCCAAAAGATAAAATCCCATCATTGCAAAAATGACAATCCAAAAAGCCAGATAAACCTCGCGGTCGAGGATTCCCCAGTGGTAAGTCTGGTCGGCGATACTCAGGAATTTTAAACCCAATGCCAGCTCCAAAAATCCCAACACCACTTTTACGCTGTTGAGCCAGCCGCCCGACTTGGGCAGATTGGCCAGCCACGATGGGAAAAAGGCAAACAATGTAAACGGCAACGCAAACGCCAGTGAGAAGCCAAACATGCCGACAATAGGCTCGAGCACTGCGCCGCCTGCCGACTTTACCAAAATGGCGCCCACGATAGGTCCGGTACACGAAAACGACACCAACACCAAGGTAAAGGCCATAAAGAAAGCTCCGCTAAAACCGCCACGGTCAGCTTTGCTGTCGGTTTTATTAATCATCCAGCTTGGCAGCGTTATTTCGAACATGCCCAAAAATGAAGCGGCAAAAAACACGAAGATCAAAAAGAACAACACGTTGGGAATCCAGTGGGTGCTGAGCCAGTTGGCAAAGTTGGCGCCCAAAGTTACTGCCACCAGGGTGCCCAATACAGTGTAGATAAATATGATGGAGAAGCCATAGGCCAAAGCCTGAAAACGCGCTTTGGCCTTGTTGTCGGAGTTGTGCATAAAAAATGTCACCGTCATCGGAATCATCGGGAAGACGCATGGGGTAAGAATGGCGATAAAACCAGCAAGAATTGAGAAGATAAAAAGAATCCACAAGCTGCTGTTTTCTTTAATCTGTCCATCCACAATCATGTTGCCTTCTTCCAGTTGCGCAGCCGGCACATCACCAGTCTGCACAGGCGCAGCGGCACCACCGTAGAAGTCGAAGCTAAATGGTGAATCATTGGGCGGCAGACATTTGCTGTCGTCGCAACACATAAACTCGTACGAGCCAGTGATGGTAAGCGGCGCATCGCTATCGAGCTGAATTTTTTTGCTAAATACCGCCTGATTACCAAAATACTTTACCACCATATCAAAGTTGGCGTCGTACTCCTCGATAGGCTCCGGCTCCTCAAAAATAACGCGATGCATGGTGGTGCCAGGCTCAAAACCTTCCACTTCTTCGATAGAAACGTTAGGATCGACAAATGAAAATCCATTCAGATTATCAAAAAAGATCGAAGTGGGCACCGGCCCACCGTCGGGAACATGTTGTGAATACAAATGCCACGAGCTATCGATGGTGGTGGTAAAAACGAGTTCGTGTTGGTTGCTTCCGAGATCAACGCTGCGGTAGCTCCACTTTACCGGCTCGAGTACCTGCGCCGATGCCAGAGTGGAAAATCCTAATGCAAGGAATAAAAAAAGTGTGAATTTGAAAAACGATTTGTGTGTTCTGCTATAATTCATCGGTTAGCTTATTTAGTGATCCAACGAGTTTTAAATAAAAATGCAAAATTAAAAAGATTCGGTAATGGAGCGCATCGAATTGGGGCAAATGGAAGAAGTTGATAGCCAGCAGTTCTCATTCAACAGTGTGTTTTCATCATGAAACAGACTTACGCCTTGCGCCCTGCGCCCCGTACTACTCGCCTTGCGCCCCTCGCCCTGCGCCCTGCATCTTACTCCCTGCGCCCTGCGCCCCGTGCGCTGCTTCTAATTCCACTACGAAAACCTTTTGTGTAGCACTACTGACCTTGTAACGTTCGTCGATGCGATGCCCTGCCACCCACACAATGTCGTGGCCGGAAAGCAGCAGCCATAGATTTTGCTTTTCGATTGTTGATATTTTCTGATCGGTGATAAAATCAGAGAGTTTTTTGCGGCCACGCATGCCCAACGGATAAAAATAATCGCCCCGCTGCCAGCGCCGCAATGTGAGTGGAAACTGAAGTTTGTCATAATCAAGCTGAGCAACGACCAGCGATTTGTTGAGCTGCAGCTCCTGCCGTTCGATCCTCGAAAAATGAAGCTGCAATGGGTAGCTCATTTGCTGATCATCGTCGTTTATTTTATAAATATCAAAAGTCTTTTCCTCTTTCTTTAGCGGCATCAGCACCAGATGCTCGCGATCGGTCATGAGCCGGTGGCTGGCTGATAAAAAGTGTTTTCCCGGCGTGGCATCGAGGCTTTTGATAATGTCGCCGATATCGGACTGGTTGAAGCCAAAAGGCCGAAGCAGCTCAAAAAGCACAAAATCCTGATGCGCCTCCTGGCGCAGTGTGCTGAGCAGGATCAGTGTGTAGTCGCCCTCCTCTTTTACCATCAGGCTGCGACGCCGTTTTATTTCATCATCAATAAAATTATGTGTTTGTTTTAAAATTTCAAATGTAGATTTGAAGCCGGTTTCAAATCTTTCAGAAGATTCTTTTAAAGCAGGCAAAACATGATGGCGCAGTCGGTTGCGCAGATAGTCGTCTGTTTGGTTGGAGCTGTCTTCGCGAAAAGCAATGTTATTTTCCATGGCATAATCGACGATTTGCAATCGTGTGGCAAAAAGCAGCGGGCGGATACAATTACCGTTGCGGTATTTGATGCCTTGCAGGCCGGCGATTCCGGTGCCGCGCAGCAGATTGATCAAAAACGTCTCCACCTGATCATCAAAATTATGGGCCGTAACATAAGCATCGAAACCTTCTTTGTTCATCAGCTCTTCAAACCAAGCATAGCGCAAATCGCGGGCTGCAATTTGTGTCGAGTGGTTATTGAGGGTGGCGTAACCTACAGTATCGAAACGCTTCACGTACAAGTGCAGTTTATTTTTCTGTGCATAATCGCGAAGAAAATTCTCGTCAGTATCGCTTTCGGCACCACGCAAACTAAAGTTGCAATGCGCCAGGGCAACCTTTACTGGCAACTGTCTGAGCAGGTGCGCCATCACCATCGAATCGATGCCGCCGCTCACCGTTAACAGGATTTTTTGCCCGGGAACAAGCAACTGATGATCAAAAATGTATTTTTGCAGATTAGCAAGCATGCAAGGCAAATGTATAGTAAATCACAATTATTAAACTTTTTTAACCGAAAAAAAACGCCGTTAGTTGACAACTATTTGTTTTTAACGTATGTTTGCAGATTAGTAAACCGTAAAGAAGCTGGGTGGTTTGGCTGTCAAAAATATCCTAAACAATTGATTAGCAGAACCTGCGCATCTTTTTTCATCGTTCTTTGTCATTTTGTTTATCTCATTTTAGCAAGTCCTGCTACGGCATTTTCTCAAACTACTTTACCACAGCACGAAGTTATTAACAGCTTAAGGAACGCAGGTTTCGAAAATATATTCGTGAAAACGAAACCGGATACCCTGACTGTTTATCTCGAAAACCGGCGCTTTCGCTTTGATCCACGGGGATTGGCCGAGGCGGTGGTTATCATTCAAAATAATGTGGCTGATGCTGCGGGAAAGTTACAGCTTGTTTTGCTTCAGGATAAAGTAGCGATGGTTCAGGTGGTGATGCCCATGGATTTTTTAGAAAATTACGCAAAAGGGGCAATCGGTGATTCGGCGATGATGCAGCTTTTGGATGTTTCTCTGGATGTGCCACAGTTGCCGCGCAAAGCCACATTAACAAACAGTTCGCTTTACAAAGTTGACCTGCCGGTGCTGTTGACCTGGAATGCCAAGTTTGGCAATTTTAGTAATCCGGTCGAATCCAACATTAACATTATCCCGGAGCTTAACACCACGCTTGCCAAAGGACTTACGCTCAAAGCCCAGGTGATTATCCCGGTGCAAAACGACTTTTACTTCGTCAGCGAGCGCAAAACAGTGCGCCCCGGCAATATTACGCTTAACCAATTTGTTAGCCTGGCCGACAATTTTTATGTAAATATCACAGCCGGCACTTTCAACAAAAACAGAGCAGGCGGCAATATTGAACTAAAAAAGCTACTGGCCGAAGGACGCGTTGGTATTGGTGCAAATGTTGGCTATACGCGCTATTACTCGTTCACCGGGATAGAAACAGAGTTTTACGACGAACTGCCCTATCTCACAGCGCTACTTACCGCCGAATATCGTTACAATCCTTACGATCTGATTGCACGCATGCAGGTGGGGAATTTTCTTTTCAATACACCGGCAATACGTTTTGAGTTGATGCGGCAATTTGGAGAGGTTCAGATTGGTTTTATGGCGCTGGCCACCAACGACGATTTCGACGGAGGATTTAGATTTGTGATGCCGCTGCCTCCCCGCAAGTACACACGAATCAGGTTTTTCCGCCTCCGACCAGCCGATAACTTTGCCTGGGAGTACCGCGCCAAGGGCTTTCCACAAAATGGGGTAACCTACAATACGGGCTATAATCTCACCGACATGCTGTTGGATTATAATCCTGATTTTATTAAAAAAAGGTTAATTATTGAATTAAAAACACAGTTGAATAAATAGTTTTTCTATTTTTGAAAAAAAAATCATCTATCAATAAAAAAGGAGTAAACATGAAAACCAAATTTTACAAATCGTTTTTCGGCCTCTTCCTCATTGCCGGCGTGCTGATTTTCAGCTTTACGCAATGCAAAAAAGTAGGAACCTCCGACTGGCCTGAACCCAATCCTGAAACGCTTAACGAGCTGAAGGTAACAGTTTTTGACGGCGACCAGGGCAATGCATTGACTGACTATACCGTAACCGTAATAACACCCGACGGCATTCTTAGCGAATACCAACATAATTCGGGAAGCCTTATCCTGGAAGGAAAACAGGTGGGCACCTACATCATTTCGGCTGCCAAACCGGGATACCTCTCGCGCCTCGCTATGGTTGAGGTGGAGAAAACCCCCGAAGGCGTGATTGCCGTCACCAAAGAACGCTTTTACCTGAGCAAGATTGGCAACAGCGCTACGGTAAGCACCTCCGGAGCCAGCATGGCCATCGAGAGCGACTTTGAGCAGGCGCCTATTCTCACCTTCCCCGAAGGAGCCGTTAGTCAGCCTGTGGATGTCACCGTTACCTACATACCGAGTCCGTCAAAGTTTGGCGACTTTGAGGTAAAAGGCGAACGTGCCATTCAGTCGGGTTTCAGCTTCTCGCCCGATCTTACTTTCCCGGAAAATGCCAAGGCCACCCTTCAGGTGCCCGTCACCATAGCTGCTGTACGCAACGGCGACAGCCCAATGCTGCTGGGTAGTTTCAACGAAGACACACAAGAGTGGGAAATTATAGAAGGCGTGCTGAACGAAGACCGCACCATAGCTACTTTTGAAATGCCACACTTCTCGTTATGGTACACTTTCACAGGCTTCCGCATGGTGAAAACCATGACCTGGTCGCCCTACGAGCTTTCAGGCCAATCAGAAAACTGTAGCGAAGGAGCCTGCGGAACATTTGTATATTCTATCGGCTCGTCAGCGCTGGTTACCAGCATGGCCGAATACAGCTTCGACCTGAAAGTTGTCGACACCCGCTGCATTGGCCCACACTTTCAATATGCACAGCAGCTCTTCACACGCTGCCGTCTTGCCAACTTTAAAATTTATAAATACACCGGCGAATACCAGGGCGAATTTTTAAACTTCCCCTTCGAGATATTCAACTGGAAAGTTCAGGAATCTTATTGCCACCACCAAGGCTGGGGCGGTTAATTAAGCTTCCGGATAAATAGTTTACTCTAAAGCATGAAGCATCAAAGTATGTTTCATGCTTTTTTTATTTAATAATCTACACCTTATTAATAGTATCATGCGAAACACGATTTTTCAAACCACATTCATTTTTGTCTTTTCTGCAATGCTTACGTTGGCAAATGCCTCGACTGCCGCAGCACAACAAGATACCTCCAACTTTAGATTCAAAGGCTTTGGGCTTGCTATGGGGATTTATCAGCCCGAGCTGGATTATTGGAAAAACGACGCGACCTCTCCTTTTCGCAACAGCGATTTTAGCACCACATTATTTGTGGAAGGATTTGCAGAGTTCCGCCTTATCAACGATCTGACGACAAAGGCCGGCATTGGCTACTGGCAGGCGCGTGCCGAAACCACCATTCCCACTTATGGCAAAACGCAGCTCTTGCTAAATGGTTATCCCATTAGCCTTGACGTGCGCTATTATGCCTCTCCTTTGCAGTTTGCCTTTATCACGCCCTATGTAGGTGTTGGTGGCGAGCTGGTTTTGATAAGTTATCGATTGGATTTTGCTGATAAAGATGATCCTGATCCAACCAATGGCAGCTCACTGTTAGGCTCGGCTACCCTTGGACTACAACTAAAGCTTTCGCGCAACTTTGCTTTCGACATTTTTGCTGATTACAAGCTGGGCAATTATCAGCAGGCTTTCCTTGTGGAGGTCCCCAACCCCGATCCTGGTCAGCCATCAGCAGAAGCTGAGATCACGCGCGACATTTCCCTCTCAGGGCCGCGGCTGGGCATTTCACTCAAGTATCTCTTTTAGCCGGAGAAGTATTGGGAACTCAAAAATGAAACAGCCCTGCAACGATTCGTTGCAGGGCTGTTTTTTATTCAGTGTCGATTAAGTTAAATCGGAACCATTGTTATACCTTCCAGACATTTCCGCTGTGGAGCACATCCTGCAACGATTTTTTGTTGGATGTGGATTTCACCTGCTCTATCTGACGGTGGAATTTCATATCGTAAGATTCTGCTTCCACTGATCGGATCACACCCAGAACCATTGGAAATTCGGGTGGATTCAAACTAACGAGCATCTGATGCAACACCGGATCGGGATTTTGTGCATCGTGTATCAGTATGTCGGCTTCGGTAATACCGTTTTCCCCGATGGTAACCGTTTTCAGCTTCAGTCCGTCGAGAACGATACCTTTGTTGCGTTCCTTTCCGTAGATCATGGGTTTGCCATGCTCCACAATGAGTTGCCGGTCGTCTTTCATCTCTTTGTCGGTGATATAAGCGTGTGCTTTATCGTTGTAAATAACGCAGTTTTGTAATACCTCTATCAACGCCGCTCCTTCATAGCGAGCTGCCTGCGTAAGTATAGAAGTGGTTAAGCTCACGTTGTTATCGAGCGTGCGTGCAAAGAATTTTCCTTTGGCACCAATAGCCAGTTCGCCGGGGCTGAAGGGCGTTTCAACGGTTCCGTAGGGTGATGTCTTGGTTATCTGTCCTTCGAGTGAGGTAGGCGAATATTGTCCTTTGGTAAGGCCATAAATCTGATTGTTGAGCAGGATAATATTCAGATTAACGTTGCGGCGCAATACATGGATGAAGTGGTTGCCGCCAATGGCCATAGAGTCGCCATCGCCGGTGATAACCCACACGCTGAGTTCGGGATTTGCCACTTTAACGCCAGAAGCTATTGCCGCTGCACGGCCATGAATGCTGTGCATAGCGTAGGTATTCATATAATAAGGAAAACGAGAAGAGCATCCGATACCCGAGATGACTACATATTTTTCTTTGGGCAGCCCCAGCTCAGCCATCGAACGATGTACTGCACTGAGGACGGCATGGTCGCCGCAACCGGCGCACCATCTTACTTCCTGGTCGCTCTTGAAATCTTTGGGTGCTAATTTAGCTGTTTCAACCATGGCTTATTGTACCTCCAATTGTTTTTTGATTTGTTCTTTAATTTCTTCTATTTTAAAAGGCAGTCCCTGAATCTTGTTGTATTGCATAAAGGAGAGATCCTGGAAGTTGAGCCGCAAATAGCTGGCAAATTGCCCCAGGTTGAGTTCGCAAACCAGCAGTTTCTTAAAGTTCTTGAGAACCTCGTGTGTGTTGGCTGGTAGAGGTTTTATGTAATTAAAATGCACAAAGCTCAGATTGTAACCTTCTTTTTTTAATTGGCGATAAGCGGTGTATAAATGGCCGAAGGTACCACCCCAACCAATGAGTAACATTTCGCCGCTGGTGTCGCCATACACTTTTACGTCGGGGATATGGCGCTGCACATGCTTGACCTTATTTTCTCTCTCGTAGGTCATCACCTGGTGGTTTTCGGGAACGTAGGAAACTGCTCCCGTGATGGCCATTTTCTCAAGACCTCCCAGGCGATGCTCCAGACCTTTGGTGCCTGGCACAGCCCAACCTCTTACCAATTCATCGTTGATACGGCGATAGGGCTGAAAATCTTCGGCACCCTCTTCGACAATGGGTGGATGGATGGCAGGGAGATCGTCTATATCAGGGATGCGCCAAGGCTCCGAGCCGTTGGCCAGGAAGCCGTCGGTGAGCAATATTACCGGGGTCATGTGTTCGAGGGCAATGCGGGCGGCTTCAAACGCATAGTCGAAACAATTTCTTGGAGAGCTTGCAGCCATCACCACCAGCGGGCTTTCGCCATGCCGACCGTAAAGCGCCTGCATCAGATCGCTCTGTTCGGTTTTGGTAGGCAAACCGGTAGAGGGACCGCCACGTTGTACGTTAACAATTACCAACGGTAACTCCATAATAATAGCCAATCCGATGGCTTCTGTCTTAAGCGACAGTCCTGGCCCGGAGGTGGATGTTACGGCCAGATGTCCGGCAAAGCTGGCGCCTATGGCTGTGCATACCCCTGCTATTTCATCCTCCGCCTGGAAAGTTTTTACGCCCAGATCTTTTCGTTTTGATAGCTCCTGTAAAATCTCACTGGCAGGAGTAATGGGATAGGATCCCAGGAAGAGCTTGCGGCCGGCTTTTTCGGCAGCGGCAATCAAACCCCATGCTGTGGCAATGTTGCCGTTGATGTTGCGGTAGGTGCCCGGCTCGATGCTTGCGGGAGCGACGCTGTAGCTCGGATGCAGTGCCTCCACAGTCTCTGCGTAATAATAGCCTGCCTTAAGCACCGTTTTGTTGGCTTCTATTACTACCGGTATTTTTTTGAATTTATCTTCAATATATTTCTTGGTAAATTCTAATGGGCGATGAAACAGCCAATACACCATCCCCAGGGCAAACATGTTTTTGCTGCGCAGGATGCTTTTGGAATCCAGATTTAGACCCTTCAAAGCCTCGCGGGTGAGCGTGGTGATAGGTGCTTTTACAATATTGTAATCTCTGAAACCTAACTGTTGCAGTGGGTCTTTGACGCAGCCGGCACGCTCGATGTTCTTTTCGGTAAAGCTGTCGATGTCGATGATGATCGTGCCGCCCCGCTTAATCCACTTGATGTTGGCCGTTAGTGCGGCGGGATTCATAGCTACCAGCACATCGGCATAATCGCCCGGAGTATTTATCTCCGATTGCCCGAAGTGAACCTGAAATCCTGATACACCACCAATGGTGCCCTGCGGAGCGCGTATCTCGGCAGGATAATCAGGAAAGGTCAGCAAATCGTTTCCCAGCAAGGCTGAGGTGTCAGAAAAGAGGGTGCCGGTAAGCTGCATCCCATCGCCGGAGTCACCCGAAAATCGTATGACAACGTCGTCTAATTCCGTGATTTTATCTTTAGTATCCGTCATTATTTTGACTTATTATTAATGCCACAAAGGTATCCATTCTTTTGTGAAACCACCAAGCCGCTTTCCAAAAAAAGCCCCTTTCCGGATGGGTTTTCGTTGTCACTAAACTATTGATCTCTAACCAACTAAATGTGTACAAGAAGGGGTTATTATAGGGATAGAAAATGTAAGAGGACGTCGGGTTTCGATCTGAACCAATCAAGGCGTTTTCCGGATTCATTTTATTGAATTAAAAAACCAAACAGCGCTTCCTCTGTTTAGATTTTAAAAAACAAAACATCCTGCATGGAACTGGAAAAGCGTTACGGCGAAATCATCACCTATCCCATTATCGGGAAATTTATCATCATCTTCATCGGCATTATCCTCATCTGGATTCTGGTAAAACTCGTGCAGCGCAATTTCATCAGCCGCCTCAAAGACAGCACCAGCCGTTATCGCTCCAGGAAGGCTTCTTCGTTTGCCGGATTTGTGCTGGGCATCACGCTGGTGATTATTGTTTTTAGCGACAAGCTTAGCGGCCTTACCATCGCCTTGGGAGTTATCGGCGCGGGAATTACTTTTGCCCTGCAAGAGCTTATCACTTCATTTGCGGGATGGCTGGCTGTATCCATCAACGGGCTTTACCGCACCGGCGACCGTGTGGAGCTGGGCGGCATAAAAGGTGACGTGATGGACATCGGTATGCTACGAACCACCATCATGGAAATTGGACAATGGGTGGATGGCGATTTGTACAATGGCCGCATCGTGTCCGTTGCCAATAGTTTTGTTTTTAAAGAACCCCTTTTCAATTATTCGCGCGACTTTCCTTTCCTGTGGGATGAAGTAAAAATTCCGGTACAATATGGCAGCGACTATGCGATGGCCAATGCCATGTTTTTTAAAATTGCCAATGAAGTAGCCGAAGAACTCACCGACAGCATCCATGAGCAATGGAAGTACCTGCAGCGAAAGTATCTGCTCGAAGATGCACGCACCGAACCCATGGTGTCGATAGTCGCCAACGACAACTGGGTGGAGTTCACCATCCGTTATGTGGTAAACTATCGTCGCCGACGTACTACCAAATCAGAACTTTTCATCCGCCTGCTGAAGGAAATCGAATTGACAAATGGCGCTATTAAAATCGCGTCGGCTACTTTCCAGTTGGTCGATTCGCCGCCACCCATTTTATCTGTCAAAGATAAGCCAGAGAATTAATCTTCCGGCATAGCACTTCTTTGTGTATATTTGTGGCTGTTCATCTAAAGAGGCCCCGAACTTTCGTCCCGTCTACAACGATGGCATCTTTATAAAAAATATTGTACCATGGAAACCATCCTCCACGAACTCGACAGAATTGCTATTAGTGTTAAATCGCACAAACTGCTGCGTACGCTTCTAAAAGAAAATCCTGAACTTGAAGAAATTATGCGCAACGCACGCAACGAAACCGAAGCACTAGTCGGGATTAAAAATCTTGCGCTGAATCACATCAAACAACACGAAGCCGCTTATGGATTTTATATGCGGGCAGCAGCCGGGCGCGAAGCTTTCGAGCAGTTGCGCTGGCATGACTTTGCTGCCATTCGCCTGCTCGATTATATCGACAATGCCGGACGCACTTTCCCCGACCAAAACCTACGCGGCGAGCTGGCAGTGAGCAATCCCATACAACTTATCTGGCTGGCAGTAACCCACGGCACCGGCGGCGCCAAACCTGCTTTTTTTGAAGATATGCTGATGCTGTTTCGGCAGTTTTCCGGGAAATTTGAGCGCACGTTTCCCGACCGCCGGCAGCTCGAAACCTGGATGGATCGCTGGTGCTCGGGATTGGATCCGCGCATCATCAAATTGCGTGAAGAAAACCGGGAGAGAATTCTCAAAATTCTGATACGTAAGATCGACAGCGGTAAGATAACCGACAGCAAGTTTTATTTCGACAAAGGCATGTCGCAACAGCAAAAATATCACAAAATGCTCGAGTGGTGGGACGACAGGCTTTTTCATTTGCGTTTTGCGGTTCGGTCGCCTGATTTGCTCAACGAACTGCTGGGCAACAGCCTCGACCCCGACACGATGAAGCTGCTCTACGCTGCCCGCGACAAAGGCATTCCTTTTTTTGTAAATCCCTATTATTTGTCGCTGCTGCATGTACGGGTGCCCTACTTTGCCGTGGGCGCCGACCTGGCTATCCGCCATTACGTGGTTTACAGTCAGCAGCTCATCGACGAATACGGATACATCGTAGCGTGGGAAAAGGAGGATGTGGTGCAGGCCGGCAAACCCAATGCCGCCGGATGGCTGTTGCCAAATGCACACAACATCCACCGTCGCTATCCCGAAGTGGCCATCCTCATCCCGACACCATGGGACGCGCCTGTGGCGGATTGTGCGCTTCGTGCCAGCGCATGTACGATTTCCAGAGCGGCCATCTCAACTTCAACCTCGACAAACTCAAACCCAACGAAACCTGGGAGGAGAATCTCAAACGTCTGCTCGAATATTTTGAAAACGACACCCAGCTTCGCGACCTGCTCATTACCGGCGGCGATGCACTGATGAGCAGCAACCAGTCGCTCGAAAAAATTCTGGATAGTGTGTATGAGATGGCGTTGGCCAAACGCGAGGCCAATGCTAAGCGACCCGATGGTGAAAAATTTGCCGAGATAGTGCGCATAAGATTAGGAACACGGCTGCCGGTGTATCTGCCACAGCGCATCACACCGGAGCTGGTGAAGGTGCTGGGCGATTTTAAAGCACGCGCCCAAAAGATCGGTATCCGGCAGTTTTTTATACAAACACATTTTGAATCACCGATGGAAGTCACACCTGAGGCGCGTGATGCTGTGCAGCGTTTGCTGTCGGCAGGATGGACAATTACCAACCAGCATGTCTTCTCGGCCGCCGCCTCCCGGCGAGGACATGCCGCAAAACTCAGGCGGGTGCTCAACCAAATCGGCGTGATCAACTATTACACCTTTAGCGTGAAAGGCTATATGGAAAACAATTTCAACTTTGCTACCAACGAACGCGCTATGCAAGAGCAGATGGAAGAGAAGGTTTTTGGCCGTATCCCCGAAGAGCACTACGACCAGATTCGCGAATTCCCAAACAATGCCGAAGCCATTACAGAAAACATGAACGCTTTGATGGCTGAAACAAGCTTGCCTTTCCTGGGCACCGACCGCAACGTGCTCAACTTGCCCGGCGTGGGAAAAAGCCTGACCTTTCGCACCATTGGCATCACCCGCTACGGTAGGCGAATTTTGGAATTTGAGCTGGATCATACCCGACGACATACGCCTGCCCTAAAGCAGATGGACAAAGTGATCATCATCGAATCGAAATCTATCAGCGAATATTTGCGGCAGCTCGAAGACATTGGTGAGGATGCCGCCGACTACCAAACCATCTGGGGTTATTCCATCGGCGAAACCGAACCACGTATCCCCATCTACGACTATCCCGAATATGATTTTGAAACTACGCCGCGCTTTACCAATATGGAGACGAAAGTGGTGGTGGAGTAGGAGGATTTTGTCTTTAACAATTTCTAAATCATCAATATAAAAAAACCACAGAGTAAGCAGAGAAGACGCGGAGAGAACAGAGAAATCTTTATCAAAATCAAAAAAAACCCGGCTTGGTGTAGCCGGGTTTTTTTATTAATAAAATGACAATGCTATTCTTCGTCAGCAGCCTGCTCTTCGTATTCTTTGAGCAACTGGGTTTGCACGTCGCCGGGCACCTGGGCGTACTCGGCAAATTTGAGCGAGTACATGGCGCGGCCTGAAGTGATGGAGCTAAGCGAGGTGGAGTAACGGTTCATCTCGGCCAGAGGTACGCGGGCTTTTATCTTCTGATAGTTGCCTTCGCTGTCCATGCCCATGATCACCGAGCGGCGTCCCTGCAGGTCGGTCATCACGTCGCCCATCTTTTCTTCAGGGACGGTAACTTCTACATCATAGATCGGCTCGAGGATTTTGGGGCCTGCGTTTTTAAAGGCTTCGCGGAAAGCGTTGCGTGAAGCAAGTTTAAATGAAATCTCGTTAGAATCCACCGGGTGCATCTTACCATCATAAATGTACACCACAATATCGCGGGCATAAGATCCGGTAAGGGGGCCGTTTTCCATTTTTTCCATCAGGCCTTTCATAATGGCTGGCAAAAAGCGCGCGTCGATGGCGCCGCCCACGATGCTGTTGATCATCAGCAGCTTGCCACCCCAGTCGAGATTTACCTCGTCGGTGCCACGCACCGGGAATTCGCTGGTAAAAGTCATGCCTTCGGTGTAGGGTTCTATCATCATGTGCACCTCGCCAAACTGGCCGGAGCCGCCCGATTGTTTTTTGTGGCGGTAGGTAGCTTTAGCGCTCTTGGTGATGGTTTCACGGTAAGCAATCTTAGGTGTAACGTATTCGAAAGGAATTTTTTCGAGGTTTTCGACAGTCCACTTTATAAGGTTCAGGTGCAGCTCGCCCATGCCACCTGCGATAAGCTGGCGCAGCTCTTTGCTGTATTTGATGGTAAAGGTTTTGTCGACCTTATGTATCTCATTGAGGATGGCGTTTAGTTTTTCGTCGTCGGCGCTGTTGGTCGATTTTATGGCCATGGTCATCTTGGGATCGGGAAACTCGATAGGCTCGATGATTTCGTTGGCATTTTTGGAGGCATTGAGCGTTTGGTTGGTCGCAGTATTTTTGAGTTTGATGGTGGCGCCGATGTCGCCGGAGCTGATTTTGGAAATCTTCTCGCGCGTTTTGCGGCCAGCCATGATGAAGAGCTGTGAGAGGCGCTCTTTGGTATCGTTGTTAGCGTTGATCATGTCGGTGCCTTCGCTTAGCTCACCGTTGCAAACTTTAAAGAACGAGACCTCGCCCAGGTGCGACTCGATAACGGTTTTGAACACAAAAAGTGAGACCGGTTCTTTGGGATCGCATTTCAGCTCAGTGCCTTTGGTGGTTTTTACCGGTGGCATTTCGTTGGGTGCCGGTGCCGAATTATTGATAAACTCCATCAGGCGGCTCACGCCCATATTATGCTTGGCGTTGATGCAGAACACCGGGAACATCCCTCTGGTGACGAGGCCTTTTTTAATTCCTTTTATCAACTCCTCTTCGGTGAGGGTGCCGTTTTCAAAAAATATCTCCATCAGCGCCTCTTCGCTCTCGGCAGCTTTTTCGACCAGCTCGGCCTGCAGCTCTTCGGCTCTCTCTTTTTCGCTGTCGGGGATGTCGAGTTCCTGTGGAGCACCTCCGTCTTCAGAAAACTTGTAGAGTTTCATTTTCAGCAGGTCGATCACCTGATTGAAGCCCAGGCCTGGATTCACAGGATATTGACAAATGGTGACGTTGCCGCCAAACTGTGCATGGAGCTGACGGATTGTTTCGTCGAAGTTGGATTTTTCGTGCTCCAGATGGTTTATGGCAAAGATCACCGGAGTATGATTGCGCGAGGTATATCTCCAACTGATTTCGGCACCTACCTCCACGCCATTTTGTGCGTTGATCACCATAACGCCGGTGTCGGCAACTTTGAGTGCCGAGATTACTTCACCCACAAAGTCGTCATAGCCGGGGGTGTCGATGATATTAATTTTTTTGCCTCCAAATTCGGCATAGAGCACCGTGGAAGACACTGAGTTTTGGCGTTCGTGTTCTATTTCGCGGTAGTCGGAAACGGTGTTTTTGTCGTCAACGCTTCCTCTTCTGTTAATCAGTCCTCCCTCGAAGATCATGCACTCGGCAAGTGTGGTTTTTCCGGCCTTGGCGCCGCCAACGAGCGCAATGTTCCGGATTTCGTCAGTTTGATATACTTTCATGTTATCCGATCAAAAAAAATTTAAATATTAAAAAGCTAATGTCATCCCTATTTTTAAAGGGTTGCAAAAATATAAAAAACTGATTAATAACGGAAAAAGATTTGTGAATCCTCTTAAAGTTGTTTTGGCTGCCGCTGATTTTCAGTTAAAAGAACGCATTATAAAATTCAACTTTAGGATTGTTTGTCGTGAATGGGAGAACGCATCGTGCGCAGAACCACCACCCTCTTCCTCCTCGCTTTAATTTGTGCAGAAGATAGCCGGTGAGGATAAAGTGTTTATTTTTGCATCTTTCTACAAAAAAGAGAATTTTTATGACGAATACGATCAAAAGAACGATGGTAGCGGCTTTGCTGCAGGATACCAACTACGACCGCCAGGTGAATGTAAAAGGCTGGGTGCGCACCCATCGCGGAAGCGGAAAAATTGCGTTTATCGCCCTCAACGACGGCTCTACCATACACAGCATTCAGGTTGTTGTGGATGTAAATGTATTTGATAAAGAGCTGCTTAAAAAGGTTACCAACGGTTCGGGCATTTCCGTAACCGGCAAACTGGTGCAGTCGGTGGGCAAAGGACAAAACAACGAGATACAAGCCACCGAAATAGAGCTATACGGCACCGCCGATCCTGAGACTTATCCGCTACAGCGAAAAGGGCATTCGATGGAGTTTTTGCGCGACATAGCGCACCTGCGGCCACGCACCAACACCTTTGGCGCGGTGCTGCGCATACGCCATGCACTCTCTTTTGCCATCCACAAATATTTCAACGACCACGGCTTTTATTACCTGCATGCGCCCATCATCACCGGCTCTGATGCCGAAGGTGCCGGCGAGATGTTTCGCGTTACCACCCTCGACCCACAAAAGCCGCCGCTGAAAGAAGATGGCACCGTAAACTTTGCCGAAGATTTCTTTGGAAAAGCTACCAACCTGACCGTGTCGGGACAGCTCGAGGCGGAGCTTGGGGCACTGGCATTGTCGCAGGTTTATACTTTTGGGCCTACTTTCCGGGCTGAGAACTCAAACACCCCGCGCCACCTGGCGGAGTTTTGGATGATAGAACCCGAGATGGCTTTTTATGATATCAACGACAACCAGGATTTGGCCGAAGACTTCCTGAAATATCTGGTGCAGTATGCGCTGGATAATTGCATGGACGACCTGACCTTCCTCAACAAGATGTTCGATGCGGAGCTGATAGAAAGGCTGCGCGGAATTATTGCAGTGCCCTACGAACGCCTCACCTACACCCGCGCCGTAGAAATCCTGGAGCAGTGCGACCGTAAATTTGAATATCCGGTAAGCTGGGGCGTAGACCTACAGGCCGAGCACGAGCGCTATCTGGTGGAAGTACATTTCAAAAAACCTGTTATCCTCACCGACTATCCGATAGAAATCAAGGCGTTTTACATGAAGCAAAACGACGACGGGAAAACCGTGCGCGCTATGGATGTACTTTTCCCCAACATCGGCGAGATCATCGGCGGGTCGCAACGCGAAGAAAACCTGGAGAAACTCACCCGGCGAATTCACGAGTTAAACATCCCCATAGATACCCTTTGGTGGTACATCGACACACGTCGCTATGGCACCGTTCCGCACAGCGGCTTCGGGCTGGGGTTTGAACGGATGGTGCAGTTTGTTACCGGCATGAAAAACATCCGCGACGTCATCCCGTTTCCGCGCACGCCCAAACACGCAGAATTTTAATATCTGTTTTTTAAAAAAGAAGTTTTACTTTAGCAGCAAAATCGGTAAAGAATTATTAAAAATAAATAACAGGAAACGAAAAATGCAACATGGGTAAACAGGGGTTAGTTCAGAAATTATCGTTACAACATCAGCTATCACCACAGCAAATACTGCTGATGAAGCTGCTTCAGATTCCCTCTATTGCACTGGAGCAGCGCATAAAGCAAGAGATCGAAGAAAATCCTGCCCTCGACGAAGCCAGCGAGATCGACGACGAAACGGAAGAGCAGCAGGAAGAGGAGTTCGAGAATGAGATGGACAGCAAAGACAGCGATGAGTTTGACTTGAACGACTACATCGGCGACGACGACATCCCCGCCTACAAGCTCTCGGCCAACAACACCAGCCGCGACGATGAGCGCAAAGAGATTCCATATTCCACAGGACGCACTTTCCACGAAAACCTGACCACACAACTTAGCATGCGCCATCTCGACGAAAAGCAGATGGTGATAGCCAAAACGATTATCGGCAACCTCGACGACTCGGGGTATCTGGAACGCGACCTCACCGCCATGGTGGATGATCTGGCCTTTACACAAAATCTGGAAGCCACCCACGACGAGATAAGCCAGGTGCTGGAGATGATACAAGAACTCGACCCGGCAGGCGTTGGCGCCCGCGACCTCAAAGAATGCTTGCTGATACAACTGCGCCGCAAGCAAAACGAAGAACCCGACTACAACCTGCAACTGCCCATCTTGCTTATCGAAGAATACTTCGACGAGTTTACCAAAAAACATTACGATAAGATCCTGAAAAAGGCCAAGATTGAAGAAGAAGAGCTTAAAGAAGCCATCGACGAAATCCTGAAACTCAACCCCAAGCCAGGCAACTCGATGAACGAGAGCAGCAAGGCAAGCCAATATATCTCTGCCGACTTTATCATCACCATCAACGATGGCGAGCTGGAGCTGACCTTAAGCTCACGCAACGCGCCGGAGCTGCGCCTCAGCCCTACCTACACGGAGATGATGCAGGCCTATGCCGCCGACAAAAGCAAGAAGACAAGCCAGCAAAAAGATGCCATCATGTTTGTGAAACGCAAGATCGATTCAGCACGCTGGTTTATCGATGCCATCCGGCAGCGGCAAAACACACTCGCCGTTACCATGAACGCCATCATGAACTACCAGGCTGAGTATTTCCTCACCGGCGACGAAACCCGCCTGCGTCCGATGATCCTGAAAGATATCGCCGAAATCGTCAACCTCGACATCTCCACCATCTCGCGTGTGGCCAACAGCAAATATGTACAAACCCCCTACGGTACCTTCCTGCTTAAGAGCTTCTTCTCGGAGTCGATGCAAACCGAATCGGGCGAGGAGGTATCCACGCGGGAGATAAAAAAGATATTGCAAGACTGTGTGGATGCCGAAGACAAATCGAAACCTATGACCGATGAACAGCTCACCAGCCAGCTGAAAGAAAAAGGCTACAACATCGCCCGCCGAACCGTGGCCAAATACCGCGAACAACTCAGCATCCCCGTAGCGCGGCTGCGCAAGGAGCTTTAGCGGGGATTTGTTGCGTCAGATGGTATTAGATACGACAAAATCAATGCTGTTGACGTTTTGTTGCTTTAAGTTGGCAGGTGCTTTTTGAAGAGCATTTTTATTCCACTAAATAGCACTGATGATAAAGACTGGAAAAATGATTTTCAAATCAGCAAATTCAAGCTTAAACTAAAGCTAATTCTTAGCACAAATGTTTGTAGAAATCAAAACCAACGACTGAAACCGTCCGAAAGACAGGAAGTAACCACAGCAGCTTTTTTACATGGAACAACGTATTGCCACCATCATCTCACGGGCATTCCACCCATTGATCATCACCACCTATTTTCTGATTATCACCCTCAACCTGCAGTTTCATTTTGCTGCCGCGCTGCCCGAAAAGGCACGCTGGATGATCCTGGGGCTGACGATGATCACCACGTTTGTGGTTCCGGTGCTGCTCATCCACATCGGCAAACTGCTGCTCTGGCGATTTGCGCCCCTGCACCCACGCCTGACGGAAGTGCCCGCGCTGGTGGTGACCATTGCCATGTATTATTTTACCTATCGTTTGTTCGATCAGATTCAGCTCTCGCCGATCTTTAATTTGTTTGTGCTGGGGATGGCTTCGCTTTCGGTGCTGCTGCTTATCTTATCAATGGTGAGCAACGTGAGCATCTATGCCACAGGCGCCGGAGCGATGACGGGCGCATTTATCGGGTTGCAACTGGGGCTGGACATCAATTTGTTGTTTTTTATTTTCCTCTCACTCATCATCGGCGGACTGATAGGCTTCTCGCGACTAAAGCTGGAGGCGCATCGTCCTGCCGAGGTTTATCTCGGCTTCCTGCTGGGAGCCGGCGTTATGTTAGCACATTACCTTTTTTTGTAAATCAATTATTGGGTTTGGACGAGGCACAACCTCGTCCGCTCTTTTTTACAGGCTGTGCCTGTTTTCAATTCCACAACGAATCAAAAAAAAACGGGAGACAAATCTGATTGTCTCCCGTTTTTTGATTCATCATGCGGACTATGCCGCCTTAATATTAATTGAACTTACTCAGCATGCTGATCAGGTCGACTACGCGGTTGGAGTAGCCCCACTCGTTGTCGTACCAGTTGAGGGTTTTGATGTAGCGCTTGCCGAGCACTTTGGTGTATTCGGCGTCGTAGATCGACGAATACGAATTGCCGACGATGTCGGTGGAGACGAGTTTTTCTTCGCTGTATGAAAGGATGTTTCTCATCTTTTCGCTCGAAGCAGCCATACGCACGGCTGCGTTGACATCAGCAACGGTAACATCTCGTGCTACTTCTACAAACAAATCCACTACCGAACCATCTGGCACGGGAACGCGCGAAGCCATACCATCGAGTTTGCCAGCCAGCTTAGGAATTACTTTTCCTACGGCGCGGGCAGCACCGGTGGTGGTGGGAATAATGTTTTCGGCAGCGGCACGCCCACGACGCCAGTCTTTGTGGGGCACGTCGGCCAGACGCTGGTCGTTGGTGTAGGCATGCGTAGTAGTCATCAGTCCTTCCACGATGCCAAAAGCGTCGTCGAGTACTTTGGCCATCGGTGCCAGGCAGTTGGTGGTGCAGCTTGCGTTGGAGATGATGCGGTGTTCGGGTTGCAGCACCTCATCGTTCACCCCCACCACAATGGTGGCGTCTATTTCGTCTTTGGCGGGCACAGTAAGGATGATGCGCTTGGCGCCGGCATCCAGATGCGGCTGCAACGAAGCGCGGTCGCGGAATACGCCGGTCGACTCTACTACTACATCCACCTGCAGCTCTTTCCACGGATATTTGGTGGCATCTTTTATCGTAAGCATCTTTACCCGTTCTTCGGGGGTCACCAGATAATCGCCTTCCAGATGCACCGACTGACCAAAGCCGCTCATCACGGTGTCGTATTTGAGCAGATAGGTCAGCACTTTGTCATCGTACAGGTCGTTGATGGCAACAACATCGATATCGGGATGGGCATTCAGGATTCTAAATACTGAACGCCCGATACGTCCAAAACCATTAATGGCTACTTTCATTTGGAACCTCCTTCGGTATTAAGTTTTTCATAAGCAACAATGAGGTCTTTGATTCGCGAGGCCATGGCCAGGGTATTATGATACCAGATGAGCAATTTTACCATTTTGCCTTTAGAGCGCAAGGTGGCCTGCTTGTCGTAAATTACTGAATGGCGATTGCCAACCACGTCCACCGACACGATGGGGTCTTCCATAATTTCGAAGATTCCCGGTAATTTTTTGGCGGCAGCCTCGATGGCGGCATCAATTTCTTTGATGGTCACTTCAGTATTGTGCATCACCAGGGTGAGATCGAGCAACGACCCTGCCGGGATGGGCACGTTGAGAGCGGTACCTTCGATGCGTCCCTGAAACTCGGGAAGGATCTTTTGTATCCAGCGTGGCGTTGGTGTTTCGTTGGGGATAATGTTTTCGGCTGCCGAGCGGCTTCTGCGAAAATCGCTGCCTGCCGTATCGCGCAGGGGCTGATCGGCGGTGTAGGAGTGCACGGTGGTAAGCATGGCATAATCCACGCCAAAAGCTTCGTCAAGAATCTTGAGCATGATAGCCGTAGCGTTGGTAGTGCTTGAGCCTGCCGAAATGAGTTTATCGGCTTTCTTCATGTGAGCATCGTTCACACCTTTTATCACGATGCGGTCCACATCGTCGTCGGGCAATGAAGCCAGGATAACGCGCTTGGCGCCGCCTCTTATATGTCCTTCCATCTCCTGACGTGTGCGGTACTTTCCGGTTCCGTCCACCACTACATCTACACCCAAAGCATCCCAGGGTACATCAGCAGGACCTTTGCCGGTAACAAAGCGGGCACGGCCATTTTTCGATACCAGGTAGTTACCTTCCAGCTTCACTTCAACGTCGCCAGCCTTACGCTTCGACTCCGCCTGCAACAGGTAAACCAGTATTTCCGGACGCCCGATGTCGCTGATGGCTACCACTTCGATATGATCGCCCTCGAGGCATAAACGGTACAGATGGCGGTTGATCTCGCCAAATCCCATCAAGCCTAATCGAACTCTTTTCATTTGGTATTCCTTTCTTTTTGTTGGATTAAAAATTTCACCTCAAAAACCAGAGATCCCTTGCTTTTATTGCAAAGAAAAAATCAATTAACAATTTTTTAATAAGCAAAAACGATGCGCACCTGACAATCAAAAATCTAAATCACAAAACTGTAACGCCCCATAATCGGTGTAAGTAATCACCCATAAATTTCAATATCAAAAACCCAAAACCAAACCCGCCATGCGTTTTGGGTTTTGATTTTTTGGGATTTATTTGTCATTTGGAGATTGTGTTTTGGGATTTATTCCTGATACCACGAAGCGTACATGGAATAACTCTCGGCGATGCGCTGTATCTCACCTTCCATCAACTCTTTACTGATATCTTTAATTTTTTTGGCAGGAACGCCCGCATACACCGTTCCCGAAGGAACCACCGTATTTTTGGCTACCAGTGCTCCGGCAGCGATTATCGAATTGCTTTCGATGACGGCATGGTCCATTATAATGGCGCCCATGCCGATGAGCACGTTGTCGTGGATGGTGCAACCATGCACGATGGCGTTGTGGGCTATCGAGACGTAGTTGCCAATGTTCACCGGTGCTATTTTGTAGGTGCAGTGTATGATAGCGCCATCCTGAATGTTCACCTGGTCGCCAATGCGGATGTAATGCACGTCGCCGCGCACCACCGCATTAAACCACACACTGCAATTATCACCCATTATCACATCGCCCACCAGGGTAGCGTTGTCGGCCAGGAAGCTGTTTTTTCCAATTTTAGGAGTCGCTCCGTTGAGAGTTTTTATCAGAGCCATGTTTTTTTATTTTTAATAGATGATTGATGGAAGTTGATGATTTATTTTCAGATCGTCACAAAACGCGTTTTCACATTCCAATACTAATTTAAAAATCATGAAATATGTCTGTAAAACTACGCCTACGGGCATAGGTTCAAATTGTTAACATTAATTTAAAGTATCACCAGTTTACCACCGTTTTGTTGAAGATATCCTCGACAAGTGTTTCCACAATGAGTGGCACATAACTATCCGAAACTTCTGTGAGGGGCAGGGTGCTGGGATAATCTTCGTACCGGCTAAAAGTCTGGTTGTCGAAACTTTGTGCTTTGTCGTATTTATTTTCAAAGGTCACCTTTAGGGCGATGGTGAGCCGGTTGAAGGCTGCACGGTCGTCGCTTTGGATGGCGGTAGGGCTGGTGCTGTAGCCGGTAATCTGGCCTTTTATCACCATGTCGCCGCCTTCGGTAACGATGATCAGGTTGGTCTGCGACTGAAACCTGTCGCGCAATTTGTCCGTTATTTCCTGGCTCAGCGTGGGATTGATGAGGGGTGCATTATTTTCAAAATAATTGATTTGGATGGTTTTTACTTCCGGCGGAATAGAAGCTCCCGTAAAGCTGTAATTGACGCTGCACGCGGTGGCGCTTAGCGCAAATATTAAGAAAAGAAGTCTCGCAAAAAATTGGGTGCCCATGAGCTAAGTGATTTTATATTCTTTGATCTTGCGATAGAGCGTACGCTCGGAGATGCCCAGGTCGCGGGCAGCGAGCTTGCGTTTGCCCCGGTGTTTCTCCAACGCCCGGCGTATCAGGTCGGCTTCTTTATGCGCTATCGACAGCGACTCTTCCACCACCTCCATCTCCTCTACAGGCTCCTCCTGGTAAGGGGCGTAGTCGGTAGAGATTTCCATTTCAGGAGACGCCTCGCCTTTTATGGTACTGATATCGTGATAGAGCTTTTTGACAAGCTGCGGGTTGTTTTCTTGCAACTCCTGGGAGCCATGACGGATGATCTCTACCACCGACTGTTTCAACTCGGTAATATCGCGGCGCATGTCGAAAAGTATTTTGTAGAGGATGTCGCGCTCGGTCATGTTTTTGTACTCAGATTTGTTGGCGTAAAGCACCGGCAGCTTGGGCACGTAGGCTTCGGGCAGATATTTCATCATTGTTTGCGCGGTGATTTCGCGTTCGCTTTCGATGATCGAGATCTGCTCGGTAATGTTTTTAAGTTGCCGCACGTTGCCATCCCACCTATAGTCGACCAGCATGTCGACGGCGTCGGGAGTGAGGTGCAGGGAAGGCATGCGGTATTTCTCGGCAAAGTCGCTGGCAAATTTGCGGAAGAGCAAATGAATGTCTTCATTGCGTTCGCGCAATGGCGGGATGAAGATGGGCACGGTGCTCAGCCGGTAATACAAGTCCTGCCGGAAGTTTCCTTTGTCGATGGCTTCCGGGACGTTGACGTTGGTGGCAGCAATAACGCGCACATCGGTTTTGATAACTTTTGAAGAACCCACTTTTAGGAACTCCCCTGTTTCGAGCACGCGCAGCAGGCGTACTTGAGTAGATATGGGCAGCTCAGCCACTTCGTCCAGGAAGATGGTGCCGCCGCTGGCCACTTCAAAATACCCTTTGCGTGCTTCGTGAGCGCCGGTAAAAGATCCCTTTTCGTGGCCAAAAAGCTCGGAATCGATGGTTCCTTCAGGGATAGCGCCGCAGTTCACAGCAATGTAAGGACCGTGTTTGCGCGCAGAAAGTTGATGTATGATCTGTGGAAAAACCTCTTTGCCCGTACCACTCTCGCCGGTGATGAGCACCGTAAGATCGGTAGGCGCCACCTGCACCGCGATGTTGAGGGCGCGGTTTAGCCCGCTGCTGTTGCCAATAATACCAAATCGTTGCTTAATACTTTGTAGTTCCATCGGGTAAAGTTTTATAAAAAAAGAATGCGTTGCAAAAATAGAAATATTAGTTCGGTAACGGTTTGAACTGGGTTTCCATTATGCCACTGGCGGCACCTTAGAATGATGAACCGGTTTAAAAATTAAAAAATAAATTCGGCTATAGCCGAAACCAATGCTTGCTCCCAGAAGCGCACCCACCACAATATCGCCCGGATAATGCACCCCCAAATAGATGCGCGAATACGACACCACCGCAGCCCACACAATGATAAACAGCGGGAAGTACCGATAACTATTTTTCAAAAAAGGTATCAGCAGCAGTGCCAGCGCAAAAACATTGGCGGCATGCCCCGACATAAATCCATACGGACCGCCACACGAATCGCGCACCGTATGCACCAGCCCTTGCAGCGCCGCAGCATGGCATGGACGCGGGCGGGCAAGATAATTTTTCAGATGATAGGTAATCTGATCGCTGGTAGTAATGGTGAGCGCCACCAAAAGCAAAATCACCAAAGAGCGCCATTTGTATTGCCGGATTAGCAGATACATCAACACAGCATACATGGGTATCCACACAAAACGGTCGCTTATCCAATACATCACAAAGTCGAACAAACCATTGTGCAGCCCGTTGAGCAACAGGAAAAGCCAGGTGTCGGTATGGTTGAGCGTTTCGAGCAAAATAAATTTTTTAGCGGGTGTCTTTTGGATTTAATTTTTTTGAAACTTTCCTAAATCACAAATGGCAATAAAACACATCACAAATAAATTACAATATCAAAAAATTCAAAAACGCAAACCATTATCAGTTTTTGAAATTTGCTTCTTGCGATTTATTTGTCATTTGGGTTTTTGAATATTATGATTTTCTTGCTGCCTGATTCATTCATTCAGGGCCAGCCATATCATATCTTTGAGTTTGGCCAGCCCCTGCTCACTCACCGACGAAATAAAAACATGCTGCACCGGTGGCAGGGTGGCCTCCATTTCACGCATCAGCTCGGCGTCGAGCAGGTCGCTTTTGCTTACGGCCAAAATACGCGTTTTGTCCAACAGCTCCGGGTTGAACTCTTTCAGCTCGTTGAGCAAAATGTTGTATTCGTTTTGGATGTCGGCAGTATCGGCGGGGATCATAAAAAGCAGTATTGAGTTGCGCTCGATGTGCCGCAGAAATCGCAGCCCCAGCCCTTTGCCTTCGTGCGCTCCTTCGATGATGCCGGGGATGTCGGCCATCACAAAGGATTTGTGATCGCGATAAGCAACAATGCCCAGATTGGGACGCAAAGTGGTGAAAGGATAATCGGCTATTTCGGGGCGGGCTGCCGAAAGCACCGAGAGCAGCGTGCTTTTTCCGGCATTGGGAAAGCCCACCAACCCGACATCGGCCAGCAGTTTAAGCTCTAAAATCTTCCAGCGCTCCTGCCCTTCTTCGCCAGGCTGCGCGAAGCGTGGCGTCTGCATGGTCGAAGATTTAAAGAAGTCGTTGCCCTTGCCGCCACGGCCTCCTGGCAAAAGAATTTTTTCTTCGCCATGGTGCGTAATCTCAAACTCTACCTCACCGGTTTCAGCATCGCGGACTACTGTTCCCGGCGGCACCTCCAGCACGACGTCTTTACCCTGTGCGCCGGTTTTGAGCTGGTCGCCGCCATTGCCGCCGCGTTCGGCCATCACGTGCTTGGTATATTTCAGGTGCAGCAACGTCCATAGTTGTTCGTTGCCACGCACGATGACGTGGCCGCCTCGTCCGCCATCGCCACCATCGGGGCCTCCTTTGGAAATGCTGCGCGAGCGGTGAAAATGTGCCGAACCGCCGCCACCATGTCCCGAACGACAGAATATTTTGACGTAATCAACAAAGTTGGAGTTGCCCATAGTTGTTATCGTTTTTTTAATGTTTCCTTATTTTTTTAAAGGTTGTTGGTTTGGGCTAAAGCCCGAAAAGGTTTTGTGCCCTTTCATTCCCGGCCTAAAGGCCTGAGTTAGTGATCAGCAGTCTACAAAATGTATTACTACTCAATAAAAATTTGTTTTTCTTCAAACGAAATTTCATCAGAAGACCTTTCTTTTTGTTAACCTTCCCGATTTTATAATTGTTTAAAGATGCCCGTCACAAATTCTTTATAAAAATGGCATCAGCACTCCGACTTAAGTTTGTAAATGTCGGGGTAGTTGCGACCCAGGCCATCATAATCCAGCCCATAGCCTACGATGAAATCATTTGGAATCTCGATGCCGACATAGTCGATCTTATAATCCATCTGAAAAGCGCCTGGTTTGAAGAGCAGGGTGGCAAGCCTTACATCGGTAGCTTCCAGTTTTTTGAGTTTCTCCTTGGTGTTGGCCATGGTAATGCCCGTATCGATAATGTCCTCTACGATCACCACGGTGCGTCCGTGCAGCACCTCGTCGAGGCCGATAAGTTCGCGCACCACGGCGGTGGTCTTGGTACCCACGTACGAAGAGAGTTTTACAAAAGAGATTTCACAATCAAACTCTAATTGTTTTATCAGATCGCTTGCGAACATAAAGGCGCCGTTGAGCACCACCAGAAAGAGCGGGTTTTTGTCGTGCAGGTCGTCGGTGAGCTGGCGTGCCATACGTGTGGTAGCATCGTGAATGACGGAGGCATCAAGAAAGAGTTCAAAAGATTTGTCGAGTACAGTAATCTCACGCATTTTGCTATAATGTTAGAATGTTTTAATTCGTTAAAGCGTGCAAAGATACGCCATAATGACACGTCCAGATTTGAAATAAGTATTAAATTTGTCGGCTAACAATGGCGCGGAGGACGATCCGACCGATATTAATTCATTAAAAAATAAAAAACTGCTATGGACCAAAACAGGAAGCCACTGGTAAGCATCATCATGGGAAGCACCTCCGACCTTACGGTGATGGAGGGCGCTGCCAAAGTACTGAACGAGTTAGAGATACCTTTTGAGATGAACGCCCTCTCGGCGCACCGCACGCCTGAAAAAGTGGAGCACTTTGCGCGCTCGGCCTCCGAACGTGGTATACGCGTAATCATTGCCGGAGCAGGCATGGCCGCGCATCTGCCCGGCGTTATCGCCGCCACCACGCCCATCCCGGTTATTGGGGTTCCCATCCGGGCCTCCCTCGAAGGCCTCGACGCTTTGCTGGCCATCGTGCAGATGCCCCCGGGAATTCCTGTGGCAACCGTGGCCATCAACGGCGCCACCAACGCCGGAATACTGGCTGCACAAATTTTGGCTTTAGCCAACAACGACATCCGCCAGCGCGTGGTGACCTACAAAGAAAATCTTAAAGAGAAAATTATTAAAGCCAACGAATCCCTTGCAGGGGTAAAGTACGAATACAAAGTATAAACCCAGGCGGATTCATCAATCATTTATCCTAAAACCGATATGAAAATCAGAGAAGAATCAGCCTTGAAAATAGCAGAATATCTGCTGCGCATCAAGGCCATAAAGTTGAATTTGAAAATGCCCTACACGTGGGCTTCGGGCTGGAAATCGCCGATTTACTGCGACAACCGCATCACTTTGTCACACCCGGTGATCCGCAATTATATCCGCCAGCAATTTGTGCAGCTCATCAGCGAAGAATTTGGCGACGTAGATGTGATTGCCGGCGTAGCTACCGGTGGCATCGCCCATGGCGCACTGGTGGCGCAGGAGCTGGGAATTCCGTTTGCCTATGTGCGGGGAGCAAACAAAGACCATGGCCTTACCAATAAGATCGAAGGCGTTATCGAATCGGGACAGCGGGTGATTCTTATCGAAGACCTGATTTCGACAGGAGGCAGCTCACTGGCCGCTGTGGAAGCCGTGAAAAATGCAGGCGGCAACGTAAAAGGGCTGCTGGCAATTTTTACCTATGGTTTCCCCATCAACAGCGAGCCAGCATGTGGTAACACCTGCAAAATTTTTGCCCTGTCGGATTACGAACACTTGCTAAAGCAGGCACTGGCGGACAAATACATCCGCGAAGAAGAATTGGCAGTATTGAAACAGTGGCGCCACGACCCGGCCAACTGGAACGCTAAAACCGCAGTGTGATGAAGAAATTTACAGCCGACAGCCTCGACATCACCGCTACCGCCGAACAAACAGGTAGCTTTGCCCATGATATGCGCAACTTCGCCCACATTATGCCCGAACAAATTGAGCAGTGGCAAGCCGACGAAAACACCTGTGCGTTCAACATCAAAAATATTGGCCGTCTGAGCATGAGCCGCGGCACCGTTGATTTCCCTTTTAAGTTCGAGTTTCCGGCTACAGCCGAATCGAAGGTGAAGTTTATCCTGGCTTTACATTACCGACCCAATGCCCGCAAAGAGGCAAAAGTTTTCTTTGAAATTGAAGCCGACATCAATTCTATGATGGAGATGATGGCACGCCGACCGCTGACTAATTTTGTTAATCTGCTTACGCAAAATCTTAAAACGCATCTGGAAGCCAAAACCGAATGAGTATTTATTAAAACTAAAGTCTGCCATAACTTGATTAAAACAGTATGATAAGGTGAGAATATTTCTGTTTCTTCTGTATCCTTTTGCTTTGCTTTATGGGCTGCTGCTCATGCTGCGCAATAAAGCCTACGACTGCGGTTGGCTGAAGTCGAAGCGATTCGACCTCCCGGTGATCTCGGTGGGCAATCTGAGCATGGGCGGTACAGGAAAAACTCCCCACGTGGAATACCTCATCAAACTGCTTAAAGGCGAGCACCAACCGGCAGTGGTAAGCCGTGGCTACAAACGCAAAAGCCGCGGATTTGTAATGGCAACGCCCCATTCAACCTCGGCAGATATTGGCGACGAGCCACTGCAGATTAGCCGCAAATTCCCAGAGATAACGGTGGCTGTAGATGGCAACCGCGTGCGTGGCATCAGCAAGGTGCTACAAAAACAGCCCGCCACTGATGTGATCCTTCTCGACGACGCCTTTCAACACCGCGCCGTAAAACCCGGACTGTCGATATTGCTCACCGATTTTCACAACCTCTACGCCGAAGACTATCCCGTGCCGGTAGGAACCTTACGCGAATTTCGCGGCGGCGCCCGCCGGGCCGACATCATCATTATTACAAAATCAGGACGAACGCTCTCGCCCATCACCGTGCGCCGTATCAACGACCTGCTCAAACCCCGGCCACATCAGCAACTCTTCTTTTCGTACATCAGCTACGGCCCACTCACACCGCTGCCAGGGTCATCGGCACAGCTCCCGGCCGAAAAAGTAAGCTCCGTGCTGCTTTTTGCAGGCATTGCCAATATCTATCCGCTGAAAGAACATGTGGTGAACATTACCAACTATCAGGAGATCATCGAGTTTGGAGACCATCATCGCTACACCGAAAAAGATTATCAAAAAATTAGAAAGCAGTTTGAAAATCTTTTTATGAAAAATAAAATCATCATTACCACCGAAAAAGACGCCATGCGTATTGCCATCCCTCAGATACCTGAACTTTTGGCCGACCTGCCTGTTTTTTACATCCCTATCGAAATAAAAATACATACCGAATTCAGAAAATGTTTTAATGACCAAATCCGTAATTATGTACGATCAAATACAGGAAACAGTAGCATACCTCCGCAATAGAACCAATTTTGAGCCGCAGATCGGGATCATCCTGGGCACCGGACTGGGCAATTTCATCAGTCAGATAGAAGTAACGCACCGCATTCCTTACGAGGAAATCCCGCACTTCCCTGTTTCCACCGTCAAAGGGCACCAGGGAACCCTCGTCTTCGGGACCATCAACAAAATGCCTGTGGTAGTCCTCAAAGGACGATTCCACTTTTACGAAGGCTATTCCATGCAGCAGGTAACCTTTCCGGTGAGGGTGCTCAAGTTTCTGGGCATCCGCCATCTGTTTCTCTCTAACGCCAGCGGTGGCACCAATGCCGACTATCAGGTGGGCGACATCATGATCATCCGCGACCACATCAACCTTTGCGGCCACAACCCGCTGACAGGCACCAACGACGAACGCCTGGGGCCGCGTTTTCCCGACATGAGCGAGGTGTACGACAAACAGCTCATCAGTATGGCGCAGGAAATTGCCACCCGGCAAAAACTCAATTTTCACACCGGAGTGTATGCCGCCGTCACCGGCCCCAATTACGAAACACCCGCTGAGTACCGCTACATCCGCACCATCGGCGCCGACGCCGTGGGAATGTCGACAGTGCCGGAAGCCATCGTAGCGCGACACATGAATCTTTCGTGCTTTGCCGTTTCGGTGATTTCCGATCTGGGCGTGGAAGGGAAAATTGAATTCATCACCCACGACGCCGTCATCGACGCAGCATCATTCGTAGAACCCAAAATGACCGGGCTGGTGCTCGAAATGCTTGACCAGCTCAACGGCAAGTCAAAATAGCTCAACGTCTTAGGTGCAAAACACAATGTGCCAGTGTTTCTTTAGAAGAAAACTTTATTGGCAGCAATGTGAATTGGGATAAGAAAATTGTAACCCGCCAAAAGACAATCAATAGATCGGGAATTCTGAGACTGAATACCGCTTTCTAAAAACTGAAAGTTGCTCGCGCCTACTCCACCTTCTCCAGCACCATCGCTGTTCGGTTGGGAAGATACACTTGTACGAAATGCCGTCCGCTCTCTTCGTCGTGCTGCGATGTATGAACGATGGATTCGTCGACGCGGTTGTAGCCACCATAGTCCGGAGCGTCAGAGTTGAGGATTACTCTGTAATCGCCTTTTCCGGGCACATCAAAATCGTAGTCGGGCAGCGACTGATTAGCGTGGAAATTAAAGGCAAAGACCAGCCCGGCCTTCTCAAAAACGATCACTTTGTTCCAGTCGTCGGTTTTTATCAGGTTACCCCAGCCGGCAGCAAGCAGCTTGTATTGGGTAGCCAGCTTTATCATCGCCTTGTCCCATTCGGCCAGGTACTGGTATTTCAGTTCGGGATTGTAGCGCAGCGACCACTGGCGGCGGGCGTGGTGGTAGCTCCAACCGTTGCCTTCGCGCGGAAAGTCGATCCATTCGGGGTGGCCAAACTCGTTGCCCATAAAGTTGAGGTAACCCTGGCCGCCCAGCGCCAGCGTAATAAAGCGTATCATCTTGTGCAGCGCCATGCCACGGGCTATCACCAGGTTGTCGTCGTCGCGGTGCATGTGGAAATACATCTCTTTGTCCATCAGCCAAAAGGCGATGGTTTTATCGCCCACCAGCGCCTGGTCGTGCGATTCGGCGTAAGCTATCGTTCCCACGCCGGGGCGGCGGTCGGTAAGCGTGTTCCACAGCTCCTCCATGTTCCAGTCTTCGTCGCGTTTTTCTTTCAGCGTTTTTATCCAGAAATCGGGTAACCCCATCGCCAGACGGTAGTCGAAACCGATACCACCATCTTTTATAGGAATACACAATCCCGGCATGCCGCTCACATCTTCGGCGATTGTCACGGCATCTTTTTTCACTTTGTGCACCAGCGTGTTGGCCAGTTGCAGGTAGGTGATGGCGTCCCACTCTACGCCGTCGGTAAAAAATTTGTCGCGGCTGTCGAATTCGGTCATCCCGTGGTGGAAATACATCATTGAGGTGACGCCGTCGAAGCGGAAGCCATCAAAATGAAACTCCTCGAGCCAGTATTTCAGGTTGCTCAGCAAAAACTGAATCACTTCTGTTTTGCCATAATCGAACACTTTGGAATCCCAGGCCGGATGCTCGCCGCGTTCGCCCGGGTGTGTAAACTGGTGGTCGGAGCCGTCGAAGTGGTTAAGCCCCTCGTTCAGATTTTTTACCGTATGCGAATGCACGATGTCCATGATTACGGCGATGCCCATGCTGTGGGCTTTTTTTATCAAATACTTAAGCTCCTCGGGTGTACCAAAACGGCTGGATGGCGCAAAGAAATTGGCCACATGATAGCCAAAGGAGCCGTAGTAGGGATGCTCGGCGATGGCCATCATCTGCAGCGCGTTATAACCTGCCGCTTTCACCTTGGGCAAAATGTGATCGGCAAACTCCAGATAGGTGCCCACGGCGTATTTTTCGAGCGCCATGCCCACGTGGGTTTCATAAATCAGCAACTGGTCGAGGCTGCGCAGGCTGAAGGTATCGCCATACCACGAAAACTCCTCCGCAGGCATCCACACCTGGCCGGCAAAATCTTTGGTATGGTCGTCCTGCACCACGCGCGTTATCCACACCGGAATGCGCTCCCGCCAGCCATTGGCACCATGCACCAGCACCTTCACCTTGCTGTTGTGCACAAAACTATCGGCATAAGTAGCCTCATCCAGAAAAATCTCCCACACACCGTTGGCCTTCTTCTCCATGGGATGCGCCTGCCGGTTCCAGTGGTTGAAATCGCCAAAAAAGAATAGCTCATACGCTTCCGGCGCCCACTCGCGGTAGTACCAGCCACGGGCTTTTTTATCATAATGAATCCCGAAAAACTTGTGCGCATCGGCAAACTTTTTCAGGCTGCCATAATCCTTTTCAATTTGTGCCAGCCGCTGCAGGTAACGTTCCAGCCGGTGTTCTATCTCTTGCTCCACCGGCTCCAGCCAGGCGTCCTGCGCCACCAGCGGCAGCATTTTTTTCTTTTTTGTTTTCTCAGTTTTTTTCATAATATCCGGTTTTCTGTTGTTTTCATTATTATAATAATTTGGGCGGCAGACGGGCTTTCCGCTATACTCGCCTTGCAGGGCTTGTATTTTTGCAGGCGGTACGTGGGCTTCCTTCGTCAGCCTCCGCCCGCTGGCAAAAATTACAAGCCCCGCTGCGGTTCGTGCCGCTGCAATCCCTGCCGCACGTACCCGTTGTACTTTCTCAAACCTGTTCTCTTGTCGCTCATCGGCATACTTCTTTATTTGATTTAGCGCTCATGGCCTGTCCGTAATTGGTACTTTGCGCGTAATTGGCTCTTCCCAAAAATCCTGCTTCTAATATCACGGTGCGCTGCACCTTAGTTCCACATGCCATCTATCTGCTACAAAGATTCTCGGTGCGCCTGTCCCGTCCTTCGGGGCTGCACCTTTTTAGTTTTATTATTTCAACGATGCTTGTCAATTACTCCGTCTTTTTCCGGGTTTTTCAGCAGGCTCTGATTCTTATCAATTACTACCAATTACTACCAATTACCATCAATTACTACCAATTTACTACCAATTACCATCAATTACTACCAATTACTACCAATTACTACCAATTACCATCAATTACTACCAATTACTACCAATTACCATCAATTACTACCAATTACCATCAATTACTACCAATTACCATCAATTACTACCAATTACCATCAATTACTACCAATTACCATCAATTACAAAAAATCACTACCAATTCCTATTCTACCTCCGCCAGCACCATCGCCGAAATGGATGGCACCGCTATCTTATCGTGTTTCAGCGTGCGCAAACCTTCGGGGTGCAAACCGTTTTCATCAAAAAAGAACGTCCATTTCCCGAAAGGGATTTGCACTATTTTTTCCTCATCATAGCTATTATAAACTACCACAACCTTCCGCCACGAATCGCCGTTGGCGTGGTTTTTTAAGACAAAAACAATGACCCCGGGAAGATCCTTTTGTTCGACAAACTGCAACTTTTCCCTTATCTCGTCGGCGCTGATCATCCTAAAGGCGGGATGCTCGCGGCGCAGGGTGATCAGGTCGCGGTAATAATCGAATACCTCGCTGTATTTTGCTTTGCGGCTCCAGTCGATCTGGTTGATGCTGTCGGGAGCGTTGTACGAATTCTCGACGCCCTGCTTGGTGCGCAGCATCTCCACGCCGGCATGAAGCAGCGGAATGCCCTGCGATGTGAGCACAATGGTGTTGGCCAGTTTGTGCCGGCGGATAAGCGTAGCCTCGCTGTCGTTGGGATTGGAGATGTGCAGCTTATCCAGCAGGGTGTGGTTGTCGTGCACCGACACATAATTTATCGTTTGCCACGGCTCCTGCGCCCAGGCGGTATCGGAGTAGCTCACCTGGCTGTAATCCACCTGCTGATGCGGCACCGAAGCCACAATGCCAAAGCGGACATCTTGCTGAAGGTTGCTGTTGCCGCTCACCCACCCTTTGGCTTCGTGATCGTTCCAGGCGCCTTTTATGCCGTCGCGGATGTCGTCGCTAAACACAGCGATGCTGTCGAGCTGCGCGACATTCTTCTTCAAGGCCAGTTGATCGTCGGGCAGCGGGCAGGCAGCGGCTGTCCACCCTTCGCCATACAGGAAAATCGTCGGGTCGATGGCGTGTATCGCCTGGCTAATTGCGTTCATTGTTGCTATGTCGTGGATGCCCATCAAATCAAATCGGAAACCATCAATATGGTACTCCTCCACCCAATGCTTGAGTGAGCTGATCATAAATTTGCGCATCATGGGGCGCTCCGAAGCGGTTTCGTTTCCACATGCCGAAGCATTGCTAAACGAGCCGTCGGCATTTTGGCGGTAATAATAGCCGGGCACCATGAGGTTAAAGTTTGAATTTTCGGTTTTGCCGGTATGGTTGTACACCACGTCCATCACCACGCGGAGGCCGGCGTCGTGCAGGGCTTTTATGAGCTGCTTAAATTCGCGGATGCGGGTGGCGGGATCAGCAGCATCGGTGGAATAGGATCCTTCGGGAACATTGTAATTTTCGGGATCGTAGCCCCAGTTGTAGGCATGTTCGGAGTTGGCCTCGTCGATGGAACGAAAATCGAAAGCGGGCAAAATGTGGACGTGCGTTACACCAAGCTCTTTGATGTGATCGATACCGGTTTTAAGACCTTCGGCGCTGGTAGTTCCGGTTTGGCTCAGTCCGACAAATTTGCCCCGCTCCTTTGCGCCCGAAGATGGATGGATGGTCATATCGCGCACATGCAGCTCGTAGATGATGATGTCGTTATAATTTTCAAGCGGCGGCTTTTGGTCATTTTCCCATCCTTCCGGATTGGTAGTTAGCATATTTATGATGGCTCCACGGTGACCGTTTATTCCCACAGCATGGGCATAGATTCCGGGCGTTTCGTCGAGCCACTGCCCGTGTTGCTGTATCTGGAAAGTATAAAATTTCCCAAGCAAATCTTTTTCTACTGTCGCAGCCCAGGTGCCGGAAACGCCAGGCTGCAGTTTTATCTTTTCAAGCAACTCACCACCTGTTCCTTTTTTATAAATATTTACCCTGACAGCCTCCGCCGTGGGCGCCCACACTTTAAAAGTGGTTGCTTCGGGCGTGTAAGTCACCCCCAGGTCGACGCCGGCATAGGTTTCCAACGCATCGAAATTTGTTGTCTGCTTATCGGAAGTTTCGTTGCACGAAGTCATTATCACAAACATTATTACAAAAAGAAAAAGAAGTTGTTTCATTGTCATTAAATTAAAAATTCCTTAAAACATTTAATCTATTTGGGCTAAAGCCCACTGAAATTATTTTGCTTTTGCCCCCGGCCTAAAGGCCGGGGTTAATAATCTGGTGGCTATAAAATTTTATATCAGAGCCAATCCATTTATATTTTTTAGTAACAGATTTCTCTCCGCCAGCCGGCGGATCGAAATGACAGGCGGTATTCAGGATGTTGAGAGAGAAATCTATTGCATTCAATCATTTGAAAGAACGGGTCAGTGCATGCGTCAAATGTCGGAGGAGTAGCTATAAATATGAGCGAAACCCCAATAACTCTTATCTCAAAACAATCCAGGCAAGCTCCTGTGCGATGCGTTCGATTTTTTGCTGAAGCTTTCGCTGTTGCGTCATCAAAGGTATAATCTCATGCTCGGGCGCCTGCTTGAGGGTGGCAAGCATCTCATCAAATTTTTTCTCGAGCACGCGCAGCTTCATCGAGAGCAGCGCATGGGTAACGGCCATCGGTAACTGTTGCGATTCATCCTTCACCTTTATCTTCACCCGCTCCCAGTTGTTGAGTTCGTAGCGCGAGGTAAGCATGGTTGCCGCCAAAGTAGAGATTACCTTGTCGGGATTGTACAAAAAGAAAGTCTCGTCGGGCATTGTACCGGCATCGATGGAAGCTGCTGTGATGTCGAATACTTTCTGGTACAATGGGTTTCTGAATTGCAGCTCGTCGCGCCGCAAATCGTTGACGATATAGCTTGCCACCGGAAATTCGTAAATCTCCACCTGCTCTTTGTTTTTTACTTCAAACCTAAGCACCTGCTGCGGGTAGCGCATCAGCAGGCGGATGATGTCTTTTTCCTGATATTCGGTGGAGAAGAAGTCGAACTCACTTTGCTGGGCAGGCTCAGGTTTCAGCGGGACAAGCACTTTTTCGGGCGCCACCGTTCCCTGCTCTTTTATCTTGCGATCGAAGTTGCGCCGCCTGATTTTGTTAAGCTCATTCATCAGGGTGGTCTCTTCCATTTGCAAAATGGCCGAGCACTCTTTCAGGTAGACCGACTGCACGATCTTGTCGGGGATCAGGGCTATCGACTGCACGATCTCGCTGATCAGCGTAGCTTTTTTCAGCGGGTCGCCATCGGTTTCGTCGAGGAGCAGCCGTGTTTTAAAAAAGATAAAGTTGGCGGCATTTTTCTGAAGGAAATCCTCGACTTCGCTCGAACGGTGTTTGCGTGCAAAAGAATCGGGATCGTCGCCTTCGGGGAAAAGTACGATTTTAACATCCAGACCCTCTTCGAGCACCATATCTATTCCTCTGAAAGCTGCCTTTATCCCCGCGCTGTCGCCGTCGTAGAGTATGGTGATGTTGCGCGTGTAGCGCTTGATAAGTTTTATCTGTTCGGTGGTGAGCGAAGTTCCCGACGAGGCCACCACGTTGGTGATGCCTGCCTGATGCAACGAAATTACGTCGGTGTAGCCTTCTACCAGATAGCAATTGTTGTTGTCGATAATGGCGGCGCGGGCGTGGTTGATGCCGTAGAGCACATTGCTCTTGTGGTAAATCTCCGATTCGGGCGAGTTTACGTATTTGGGTATCTTTTTGTCGGCCGACAAAGTGCGCCCGCCAAATCCCAGCACACGTCCTGAGATATTCTGAATCGGGAAAACCACCCTTCCGCGGAAGCGGTCGTACATCTTCTGCTCTTTTACGATTGTAAGCCCGGTAGCCTCGAGGTACTTTTTGTCGTAACCATTGGCGATGGCATGATCGGTAAAGTTGGTCCATTCGTCGATGGCATAGCCGAGCAGAAACTTCTTGATGATGTCGTCGCGAAAACCGCGCTCTTTAAAATAGCTTAGCCCGATGGCTCTTCCCTGCTCATTATTGTAGAGATTATCAGCAAAATATTTGGCGGCAAAGTCAGAAACATGATAGAGGCTCTCCTGCTCATTGAGCGCCTGCACCTGCTCGGGAGTTTGTTCTTCTTCCTGAATCTCGATGTTGTATTTGCGCGCCAGGTATTTCAGCGCTTCGGGATAGCTGAAATGCTCGTGCTCCATCACAAAGTTTACGGCATTGCCGCCTTTGCCACAGCCAAAACACTTGTAGATGCCCAGCCGTGGAGAAACGGTGAAGGAGGGCGTTTTTTCGTTGTGAAACGGGCACAAACCCAGCAGGTTGGCGCCGCGCTTTTTGAGCGTTACAAAGTCGCCCACCACCTCGTCGATGCGCGCCGTTTCAAGAATATTTTGTATGGTGTCTTTATCAATCAAAACAGAAGTCTAAGATGAAGCAAATTTAATAAAACCATCCAACAGACGATTCTGTGTTGATAACATAATCTTTAGCGTTTTGATTATCACAATTCAAAAACAAATTCGATTTCAACACCACAGGAGTTTCCCATTATTATTCACATCCTCCAATTTCTACCTTCTATCCACTACATTTCAAAATTTTGAATAATATCTTCAAGCTCGTTCATTTTAAAAGGTTTGGTCATGTATCCGTCCATGCCCACCTCATGGCATTTTTCCTGATCTTCGCGTGTGGCGTTGGCCGTGAGGGCTAAGATTATGGCAGGCCGCCGGCTTTTGTCGCCCCGCTCCCACTGCCTGATTTTGCGCGTGGCTTCGTAACCATCCACTAACGGCATTTGTATGTCCATGATGACGAAATCAAAATGAGATGCCTTCACCATTTCCACTGCCATTTGTCCGTTGTCGGCAAGTTCAAATGAATAGCCGCTTCGCTTCAGCGTAGTAGCCACCACCTTCTGGTTGAGTATATTATCTTCTACTACCAATATTTTGTAATCTTTCCTGCTCTCTTCCTGTTCGGGGATTTTACGTTCGAGCGACAGCCTGAAACCAAAAAGAGCCTGACCCTCCATTTTTTCGGTAAAGATAATCTGTGTCTGTAATTTCTCCGCCAATACTTTTGCAAAACCTATGTGCAACAATATCCGGGCAGGCAGATGGATGCTTTCTTTCAGGCGACTTTTATTACCATCCAAAATCTGATGTGCAACATCGGCGGGAATCTGCGCCTGCGCGCTCTGAATACTGAAAGCAAGTTTTAAGGTATTTTTCTCAGTTTTTGCCGGTTGCAGCGAAACGCGTATGGTTCCGCTTTGTGTGAAAAAACATGTCGTCATCAGCAAATGAAACAGCAAATCGCCGATGGCCGATTTGTTTCCTTTCAGCCCGTGGGTGAGTGGCTCCGCATCTGCCATCTCTGCCCGCACACCATATTTCCAATCTCTTGCAGCATGCACCCTCGCTATTACCTTTTCGGCCAACTGCTGCGGATCGAACCAGCTAAGCTGCGGTGGCTCCTGCGATGCCTCCAACTTGTTCAGCAGGTATAATTGTTCGAGCATTTGCTGCAGCTCTTCGGCAAGATATGCCACATGCTCAGCCTGTCGTTGGATGCCTTCGTCCTGCAGCGGCATCAGCCGGTCGATCTCCCGAATTAGCATGTTTGTATTTTCAGCAGCGCTCTTCCCGATGGCAGCCATAAAAGAGGCTTTCGCTGCAAGCTGTTCGTCGGCATGGCGGCGCAAACGCTGCAAGTCTTCGCTGCTCTTCACCTCCGCTGTAATGTCGCGCATCACCACCTGATATCCCGTAAGTTCATAATTGCTGTTGTAGAGTACCCGGATAACAGAGGTCACCGGCATGTGGCGCAAAGGAGAGATTTTGAGCGTATGGTTCAGGCGCGTTACGTCGTGAGTGGGAGAAAGCGAGGAGACAAGCGTTTTCCAACGCGCCAGATCGTGTTCATCAACCCACTGCATGATGTCCTGGCCTTGCAGCATCTCGAAAGTACTGGTGAGGGTGATCAGTAAGGCACGATTTGCGAAAAGCACTTTAAAGTTCTCATCGGTGCGGCAAATCAAATCAGTTTGATCTTGCACAATGTCGTGGAAAAGCTTTTTCGACTCCCCTAATTCGTACTTTATCCTGTCGATCTCCAAAAAGTTGCGTGTTTTGCTAAGCAAAATTTCACGGTTGAAAGGCTTGGTAATGTAATCGATTGCCCCAGTGCGGTAGCCCTGACTGATACTATGCTGATCGTGGTAAACAGCCGTAAGAAAAATGATGGGCGTGTGCTGATTGCGACGTCCGCGGCGAATATTTTCGGCTGTTTCAAAACCATCCATTTCGGGCATTTGCACGTCGATAATTATCAGCGAGAAATCTTGCTGCTGCACCTTTATCAAAGCCTCACGCCCGCTTGTCACCGACACAATTTCGGCTGCCAGCGTGCGCAGACTCATCTCGAGGGTTAGCAGGTTATCGCGCAGGTCGTCGATAAGCAAAATCCTGGGTGTGAATTCCTTGTTCATAAATAATCGTTTTATCGTCTCCAAAGTTTGAAGTTGCATCGTTAGCCACCAAGCCTTATTATCTGCAAGTAAAAGACGGCCAAAGGTAGCGTTTCTGTATTAATATCAAAAAATCCTTTCATAATTTTGTGGTTGTCGCATAAAATGAGAATTTTGCACGCATTAAATATCCACAGTGAAAAGCTTGGGTAAGATTTTTAGTTATTAAAATAATGGCCCCATAGTTCAAGGGATAGAACGGAAGTTTCCTAAACTTTAAATCCAGGTTCGAGTCCTGGTGGGGCTACCACCACAATTTTAAAGCCGCTGTTATCCAATGTGTTAACAGCGGCTTTTTTTGTGCGTTGCCGGTTTGTGCTATAATTCAGAACATCTTGCCTGAAAGTTGTTTTCCCAATTCCAACTTGTGTCTGGCCGAAAAACCGCCTAAATAAACAAAGAGAGCGATTTATTTTATTTTTGTAACCAAGCCTGCAATCTGCCGCCAGCTGCAAAAAGGCAGAAGCGATGCTGAGAAAATAAAAAGTTAAAAAAACAAATTTGTTTTAATTATGAAGGTAATCGTTTTGAATAAAAAGTGGATTGTTTCTTTGTTCCTGATGAGTTTTGCGTTTGGCTATTCCCAGGTTTCGTTAGAGTTTAATGTTTTGAATCAGGGGCAGGTGATTACAAACAAAGGGACAGACATTAATTACTGGGATATTTCGGCGTGGCAAAATCCATATCCTGAGAATTATTTTGCCACCCACTTCCCTTTTGTAGAAAAGGTTCAATTAATGGCCGCTTTGGGTGGTAACGATGCCAGAGATTTATTTCTGAACCCGCAAGATCCGAATGTGTTAACGGATTATGATTTTTCGAGACTCATTATCGCCTGTCATAATGTGGTAGATCAAGGGTTAAAGCCGATGATCTTTTTAGCCTGGGTGCCACAAAAGCTAAGCTCGAATCCTGTGTTTGGCGCATTTGGTACCAATGTGCGCCCGCCCTACGATTTCCAGCAGTGGTATGCTTATGTCCAGGCGTGTTTGCAGAGCCTTGCAGATGAATTTGGTATGGATGAGGTGCGGTCGTGGTGGTGGAGTTCGGGTACTGAATTTGAAAATAAAGATTGGTTTTTTAATGGCTTTGGCTCCAATTCAACCAGAGAATCTTATTATAAACTCTACGATTATACCGTAGCAGCGCTTGAATCAGTGTTGGGCGCAGGTAATTTCACCGTCGGGGTACATTCAATGACTTGTTCAAACGGCTATTGGGACGAACGTAAGTTGATTGACCATTGTACCATTGGAACAAATTATGCAACCGGCGCCACGGGCACTCCTTTGCATTTTTATCAAATATCATATTATGATAACCTTCCCAATGGTTTCGATGGCGTAGCTTTTATGTCGTATGTCAATTTTATTAGAAATCGTTTGGTATTAAGAGGCTTATCCGACGTGCCCATAGGCGTTGCCGAAGGTAGAGTTTTGAAGGGCTGGGACAACAAACCCTTGAATCCGAGAGAAGTTTTGCATCCCATACAAGGGAGCATGGATGCTAAAAAAGTGATTTTGATGATGGAAAATAATGTGGATTGGTTTTCCGGTTGGGGCTGCGAAGCCGGGATTTACAACGGGCTACCGATTCGATTGGTGGGAGCAAACATTTATCAATTGCAATCTAAAATGATCGACTCCAAACAATTGGGGAAAACAAAAAATGGAAACCCAATAAACGCTTCTAACGCCATCGACGGAATTGCCGGGTACAATGAATCTTCCGAAAAAGCCTATGTTTTGCTGTACAATAACAACAGTAATGCTAACTCCCTGACTACTGAATCCGTTCATATTAAACTTGCTAATTTGGAATATGCCAATGCCGACTCTGTAAAAATTGATGTTTGGAGGGTTGACGATGGACACGGCAATATTTGGTCGGAGTGGCTTCAAATCCAAAACGAAAACAATCTCCAGGACGCCGATTTCTTTTGGTCTCGTTATGCAGTTGGTGCAATGAGCTTAAACGGGTGGGATGCCTGGAATAGTAACATGGGGCAATTACAGCCCTTATCTGTTGTGAACAAAGCGCAAACTTTTCAGCATTGGATTGCTAATAATACGATGGAATTAGATATTCAGCTTGAACACCATGGAGTTGTACTTTTGGAAATATCCAATGTAAAACCTTTGTCTTTAGCCAGTTGTCCTGATAATTATACCATTTGCCAAAATAGCGCCCCCTTTGCCCTCACCGGAGCAAGTCCGGCAGGAGGTGTTTATTCAGGAACAGGGGTGCTTAACGGGATGTTCGACCCCGGCATCGCAGGAACCGGCACCGTGGACATCACCTACACTTATGTGGATGGCTTTGGCTACGAACACCACTGTAACTTTATAATTGTCGTATTGCCTGCTCCTGAAATAATTGGCCCGTCCGATATGGAAGTTTGCCTTCATGCGGCGCCCTTCGTGCCCGAGGGGTTTTATCCTGCCGGCGGAACCTTTACAGGATCAGGCGTGATAGGGAGCACCTTTTTCCCGGAAATCGCGGGTGAGGGAGCGCATGAAATCAACTATCATTATGCCGATCCTGTAACTGGCTGCGAAAATGAGGCTTCGTTTACCATTCACGTTAACCCATCGCAATTGGTCAACCTGCCCGCTGGCTGGACAGGGCTTTCAAGTTTCCTGATTCCTTCCAATCTGATGATAGACGAAATCTTTGCCCCGATCGACGAAAACATTACCATTCTTTTTAACCTCGACGGCACCGTTTATTATCCGGCAGGGAATATCATTCCAGCTTCTCCGTGGGACAGCTATTCGGGCTACTGCGTAAAAACCAGCGCCGCTGTTACGATGGATTTTTGTGGAGATTATGTACCGAACCAAAATGTTCAACTGTTGCCGGGCTGGAATCTCGTGCCGGTGCTTAGCAAAACGGCCGTTTCCAGTGATTTTGTTTTTGGTTTCGACAGCAACATCAAAATCGTGAAAGAAGTGGCCGGGAGTAAATTGCTGTGGAAAGAAATGGAAATCAACACACTTGAACTGCTACATCCCGGAAAGGCCTACTATGTCTATTGCACAACCCCTGCTTCTATCAGCTTTCCTCCGTTCAGCCAACAAGCCGTGCTGGAATTAAATCAGAAAGAAGGCATCGTTTCACCTTTTGCAATTGTAGCTCCAACGCCAATTTCGCATGTAGTCGCGCTCGAGGCAAACGCTGTCGCGCAGCTTAAGAAAGGAGATATTCTTGCCGCGGTCAGCCAAAACGAGCTTTGTACCGGACTGGTTGAGGTCGGCGACGAACAAACTGCCTTTGTTTTGTATGGTGATGATGCAACAACTGTAGAAAATGACGGCCTTACCGATGGTGAAAAAATCAGGTACCGCCTTTATCGTCCGGGAAGCGGCCAATACTTCGATCTGGAACTTTTATGGGATGCAAACTACCCTAACGGAGATACTTTTGTGGCGCATGGGGTTTCAGTTGCAACCAGCATCAATCTGCAGTATGTGGGAATTTCAGCTTCAGATAATAGCTGCACAAATGCCGGTCCCAACACCACCAACGCCGTAGTGAATATTTCCGGCATTTAAGAGTAACTAAAACCGAAAGCGTGCTATACCTTTGAGGATATCTTTCAAAAAAAATAAAAAATAAAGTCATGACAGATAAAAACGAAGATCTTAGTCCGGAGGAAAAAATTGAACAGGAAAACTTTTTGCTGAAATCAAAAATCATAACGCAAGGAGGAATCTTCAGTGAGGATTCTGATTTAGATCCCGAAATCGAAAACATGTTTTTGAAAAGGGTAATGGCTTTCGAGGAGGCTGAGTATAAGCCGGTATTCGAAATAATTGGGGTTGACCTGGCAGATTTCCCACCCGCCGATACCCTGACGAAAGAAGAATTAGCGGCAGCCTTTAAAAAATTAATACAGATTTTCGATGAACATGGAATGTCCTGGGGTGTAAAAGAAGCTGTTCCTGTTGAGGTTTCGTATCGTTTTTTAACGGAGGATTATCTGCTCTCCGAGTCTCAGGACGTGCCAGCCGACTTTGGCTGGACCATCGACGGTTGCAGCGGCGATTGTCCGGATTGTTTCCAGGCCGACTATTGCAAAACCAAAGACGACATTTGGCCACCCGAAGAACTTGCCGCCGAGCGCAAAAGAAGACTGGAAGAAGGGATGTGGTAATTGCTATTAAAACCGAAACCCCGGGGCGATATTACAGACCTAATACTTGGTGTGCAAACACTCCTTCGGAGTTCTGCGGGCGTTTCAATAAATCCTGAATGTTGCCTGACAGCCTCCCGCGCTACAATCCCAACAAATTCTCCACCGGATCGTTGCCGCCAAAGAGCATGCGTGCAGGGTTTTCGAGCATCTCTTTAACCTTTACCAAAAAGCTCACCGACTCGCGGCCATCGATCACGCGGTGGTCATAAGAAAGTGCGACGTACATGATGGGTGCAATTTCTACTTTGCCATTTACGGCTATGGGGCGTTCCACAATGTTGTGCATGCCCAGGATAGCGCTTTGCGGCGGGTTGATGATAGGGGTGGAAAGCATCGAGCCAAACACGCCTCCATTGGTGACGGTAAAGGTGCCGCCGGTCATCTCGTCGATGGTAAGGCGACTGTTGCGTGCTTTGCCGGCGAGGTTTTTTATCTCCGTCTCTATTTCGTGAAACATCAGCTTTTCGGCGTTGCGTATCACCGGCACCATAAGCCCTTTGGGAGCGCTTACCGCGATGCCGATGTCGGCGTAGTTGTGGTAGATCATTTCGTTGCCGTCGATTTGTGCATTCACCTGCGGGAAATGCTGCAGCGCCTCGGTGACGGCCTTCACGAAAAACGACATAAACCCCAGCGACACGTCGAATTGCTTTTTAAAAATCTCTTTGTATTGGCTGCGGATACCCATGATTGCCGACATGTTCACCTCGTTGAAAGTGGTGAGCATGGCGGTATCGTTTTTCACCGCTACCAGCCGCTCGGAAAGTTTCAGGCGCAGCGTCGACATCTTCTTGCGCTCGGTGTCGCGGGTGCCTCCCCAGCTTGCCGCTGCTGAAGGTGCAGCTTGTGCCGGGATATTTTTTTTATCATCAATAAAATGGGCTACATCGTCTTTGGTGATGCGCACTTTTTTATAAAAATCAATCATCTCCTGTTCGCTGAGATTGTTGGCTTGCAAAAGTTTTCGCGCCAGGGGCGAGATGTGGATTTGGGTAGCAGGAGCCTTTTTTGGTTCTTCTTTTTTCGATGTGGCTTCCGGTTCCTTTTTTGTCACAGGCTGCGGGGAGGTTTCAGCCGCTGGCGCTTTTTCAGGTTTTTCGGCAGGTTTTACCACTTCGGAAGCATCTGGTTGTTTGGCGGCAGCCTTGGCTTCCCCTTTGGCCTCGGTGTCGATGGTGCAGATCACTTTTCCTATTTCTACCGTCTCGCCGACTTCCACCAGGATTTTTACTTTACCTGATGCCTCGGCGCTGATGCTCAGGGTGGCTTTGTCCGAATCTATCTCAGCCAGTTCGGTATCTTTTTCTACATAGTCGCCATCTTCTACCAGCCAGCTGGCCAGTTGTACTTCGGTGATTGACTCTCCGGGGCTGGGCACTTTTATCTCGATCATACCAATATTTTTATTAATTCAAAAATTTGATTTTTAATATTTTAAAAAAGCTGATGCTGATTATTTAAGCTGATGTTCAAAGTTGGCTTTTAGCACCTTGTCGGGATCTTTGGCAAACGATTTCCAGTGGTTGCCGATGCAGATCATGCGGCACTCATCGTTAACTGCCGGGCAAACACATTCAGCAAACGACTTGTCGATGATCTTTTGCTGCCGGATGGCGTGGAAGCGGCTGCTTCCTGTTGCCGGGCTGCCACTTGCCGGCCGCGCCACCACGCGCAACTTCACCTTCGGGAAATAGTAGCCCATAAAGTACCAGGCGCCCATGTTCACCGGCTCTTCCTGCGACCAGATGTGATCGGTGGCGTTGGGATATTTGTCGATGATATTGATGAGCTGCTTGGTGGGCAACGGGTAGAGCTGTTCCAGGCGGATGAGCGCTGTGTTGTCGATATTTTTTTTCTGACGCTCTTCCAGCAAATCGTAATAGAGCTTGCCACTGCAGTAAACGACGCGTGTAATTTTTTCGGGATCGGCCTGCGCATCGTCTATCACTTCCTGAAACCTGCCATTTGCCAACTCTTCGATGGGCGAAACCACCTGCGGGTGGCGCAGCAGACTCTTGGGTGTAAATACGATGAGCGGCTTGCGGAAGTCGCGGTAGAACTGGCGCCGTAGCACGTGGAAGAAGTTGGCCGGGGTGGTAGGATTCACCAGTTGCATGTTGTTTTCGGCGCAAAGGGTGAGAAAACGTTCGATGCGTGCGCTCGAATGCTCGGGGCCTTGGCCTTCGTAGCCGTGCGGCAGCAGCAACACCAGGTCGTTCATCACGTTCCATTTGTCTTCGGCGCTGCTAATATATTGGTCGATGATAATTTGTGCGCCGTTATTAAAGTCGCCAAACTGCGCCTCCCAGATGGTGAGATTGCTTGGCGATTCGAGCGAGTAACCATACTCGAACCCCAGCACGCCATATTCCGAAAGCGGTGAATTATAAACCTCGAAGCGGGCTTGGTTTTCGCTGACATGATGCAGCGGGATGTAGCGTTCTTCCGAGTCTTCCACACGCAACACTGCGTGACGGTGCGAGAAAGTCCCCCGCTCGGAATCCTGACCACTCAGCCGAATATCCCGACCTTCGTTGACAAGTGTGGCATAGGCCAGCAGCTCGCCCATAGCCCAATCCAGGCGGTTTTCTTTAAAAACCATGTTGTGCCTGTCCTGCTGCAGCTTTACTATTTTTCGATAGAAATTTTTATCCTCCGGCAGCGCCGTTATTTTTTTGCTGATCTCTTTAAGCAACGATATATCTACACCGGTTTCGGGAGAGGTATCGAAGTCGGCAGTGGTAGCTTTTTTGATGTCGCCCCAGTGTTCGCCCAGAAAAAAGCTGATGTGGTTGCGTTCAAATTGTTTCGACTCCTCCAGGTTTTCTTCCAGCGTATTGTTGATGTCGTCTTCTAATGATTGTAGTTTTTCATTATCGATCACCTTATCCTTTAACAATTTATTGGCATAAATCTCCATTGGGTTGGGATGCTTCTCGATGATCTTGTACAGCAGTGGCTGTGTAAAGCGGGGCTCGTCGCCTTCGTTGTGGCCATATTTGCGATAGCAAAGCAAATCGATGAAGATGTCGCGCTGAAACTTATCGCGAAACTCCATGGCAAAACGGATAGTGTAGGCCATGGCTTCCACATCGTCGCCATTTACGTGGAATACGGGCGACTGCACCACCTTGGCCACGTCGGTGCAGTAGATGCTGGAACGTGCGTCGAGGTAGTTGGTGGTGAAGCCCACCTGATTATTAACTACGATATGTATGGTTCCACCGGTTTTGTAGCCGGTAAGTTGCGACATCTGAATCACTTCGTAAATGATACCCTGGCCGGCGATGGAGGCATCACCATGAATAAGGATGGGTGCCACTTTTTTAAAGTCGCCCTGATAACGGTTGTCGATCTTGGCGCGCACGATGCCTTCCACCACGGGGTTGACGGCTTCGAGGTGCGAGGGATTGGCCACCAGCGTGAGGTCAATTTTCTGTCCGTCGTCGGTTTGTCGCTGACAGGTGGAGCCCAGGTGATATTTTACATCGCCTAACAGGTGTTCGTCGTCGTATTCTTTGCCGGCAAATTCCGAAAATATCTCACTAAATTTTTTGTGCATAATGTTGGCCAGCACGTTGAGGCGGCCACGGTGGGGCATGCCAATTACAAATTCGCGGGTTCCCAATACTGCACCTTTTTCGATTATAGCATCCAGTGCAGGGATGAGCGCCTCGGCGCCTTCCAGCGAAAAGCGCTTCTGACCCGGAAAACGCTTGTGGATAAACTTCTCGAAGTTGACGGCGCGCGCCAGTTTTTTCAGCATAAAAATCTTGTTTTCATTGCTGAAAGTCACAGTGTTTTTGGTGCGCTCCATATTTACACGCAGCCACGCCTGCACAGCCACCTCACGGATAAACATGTATTCCACACCCACGCTGGCGCAGTAGGTTTGCTCCAGATGATTGATAATTTCTTTTAAAGTTGCTTCGCCGATGCCTATCTCGTTGCCGGCAGCAAACTTTCGGTCGAGGTCGTCGGGGGTGAGGCCAAAGTTTTCGATGTCGAGGGTGGGGCGATACTGGCGGCGCACGCGCACCGGGTTGGTTTTGGTAAAAAGATGACCACGCTCCCGGTAGCCGTTTATCAGGTTGATAACTTTGAACTCGCTGGGGTAGTCTTTGCGCGGGTCGGCATCGTGGCCGTCGTCGTGGCCATCGTAGTGCGTCTGCGAAAACTCGAATCCCTCGAAGAATCGCCGCCAGCCATCATCTACGGTTGTCGCATCGCGTCGGTACTGGCTGTAAAGCTCATCGATCATCGCCGGATCGGCATTGCTGAGGTATGATAGTTTGTCCATGATTTCCTACTTAAAAATAAAAATCCAAAAATAAGGCTTTTTGTAAACGTAGCCTTGCTATTGCTTTATTACTATCTTAAACCCTTCCGGGTATATTTGAAACAACAAACAAAGGCACTTTTTGATTTGGAAAGAAAAGAAATTTAGTTTTGATCGATCTGCTGTCCGCTAATTTCCGCTAATGCAACGAATTACCGCTAATTTTTTTTAACCACAGAGAACGCAGAGAAGACGCAGAGAACACGGAGGAAAATCTCTGTGCACTCTGTGATAAACTCCGTGTCCTCTGTGGTTTTCTTTGTTTTTATTTTAAAATAATGAATTTGTGTTCATTCGCCTGATTCGCGTGAATTCGTGGATAAACTAACTGTCCGCGAATTTTCGCTAATGAAGCAAATTTCCACTAATTTTTTTTTAACCACAGAGAACGCAGAGGAGGCGCAAAGAACACGGAGAACACAAAGAATAAACATTTGATAAACACCCTCACCGCGACTTTCTATCGTCAGCCAACGGCTGACATAGAAACGTCAAAATGAATTACAAGTTTTCTTTCGTGATAATTCGCCTAAT
>Ga0265293_10001244_pt1 | contig 56455 bp, 56 predicted proteins | sample Munlanlewell138R_FD_192505 | JGI IMG/M metagenome (GOLD analysis project Ga0265293, IMG submission 192505) | Leachate microbial communities from a municipal landfill in Southern Ontario, Canada - Leachate well 138R | ecosystem: Engineered > Solid waste > Landfill > Unclassified | place: Canada... | reverse complement strand
TCATTCTTATATTCAAAGACTAAATAAAGAAATTTTTTATAATGCACTGTACTGGTTGGATCACTATATCTAGTTTTTTCATACTTATATTTTACAAAATCATTCTTTCGGTATTTAGTAAAAGTAAAAATAATAGAGCCAAAAGCAAAAATTAAATTAACTATAATATAAACGAAATAGTCTAATTCTTGTACTATAAAAATAGTTCCTGCATTCTTATCTAAAAAATATGCAAGTAAAAATGCACCACTTAAAGTTATTCCAAATAAGAAAACTATTAATGCTCTTACCCTATATCTCAAATTACCCAATGCTCTATTTAAAATTAAATAAATTAAAAGCATTACTACTATCTTTGAGATTATATCTTCATATAAATTAACATCTTCAAACATAATATACCTCTTTTACTTATATGATTATAGCATTTTTAATCTATCTTTTCAACTCTAAATTCTTATTGCCTTTAATGTTATTTTTAAGTATAATAGTTTTATACGGAGGCTTTATGAAAACAACAATAATAGGAATTGCTGGAGGATCTGCAAGCGGTAAGACGACTCTAGCAAAAAATATATGTCAATTAGCAAAACCAATCTCAAGCGTTACATTGATTAGACTTGATGATTATTATAAAAACTATACTGATCTAAGTTTTGAAGAAAGAAAAAAGATTAATTTTGATCATCCATCAGCTTATGACTTCGATTTATTAATCGAACACATTAATCTTTTAAAACAAGGAATTCAAATACCAAAACCTACATATGATTTTATTGCTCATAACCGTAGTGATATTACAGAAATCGTACAACCCGCAAATGTTATAATTGTGGAAGGAATAATGTTATTTGCAGTTCCTCAATTATGTAATATATTTGATATCAAAATCTTTGTACAAACACCAGATGATATTAGATTTATCAGAAGATTACAAAGAGATATAAATGAGCGTGGTCGTGATATAAATAATGTTATTAATCAGTATACTACAACAGTAAGACCAATGCACCATCAATTTGTAGAACCATCAAAACAGTTTGCAGATATTATTATTCCTGAAGGTGGAGAAAACGAAGTAGCAATTGATATTATCTTTAATAAAATTAAAAACTTAATTGAACAATAAATATATGTAATACATAAGATGTATGAAAATCATACATCTTTTTGTTTAGAGTTTAAAAAAATGCTTAAAACTTAATTTAAGCATTTTTTGTTTATTTAGAAAAAATTACGTTTCCGCCTCTTACGGTTTTATACACATTAAAGTTTTCATCAATAACAGCAAAGTCAGCATCTTTTCCAACTTTTATTGAACCTTTTTTATTATCAACATATAAATTTCTAGCAGGATTAATAGTTGCGAAATCAATAGTTTCTTCTAAGGTAACCCCTAAAACATTCATAATGTTTTTTAGTCCTTTATTCATATGAAGTACACTTCCAGCTAAAGCACCAGATTCTAATCTTGCTTCATTATCTTTTACAAATACATCTTGACCACCTAATTGGAATATTCCATCAGGTAAATGTTTAGCTTCCATTGCATCTGTAATAACGATTAGTTTTTCTTTTCCTTTAATTCTATATAGAATTTCAATTGCTTCAGGTGAAACATGAATTAAATCAGATATAACTTCTAAGTACATATTATCAGCAAGTAATGCACCACCAATAGTTCCAGCTTCACGGTGATGAAGTGGCTTCATGGCATTGTATGAATGTGTTAAGCTTGTAGCACCTAGTTTAGCAGCTTCTAGTACTTCTTTTGCAGTAGCATTAGTATGTCCTAAACTTGCAACTATATTTTTTGATACTAAATATCTAGTTAATTCTTTACCGTTTTGTTCATAAGCAAGAGTAACTTGTTTAATATTATTTCCGCTCATTTCTTCAAATTCCTTAAATTGATCAACATCACAATCTAAGATATATTCTTCTGGTTGAGCACCTTTAAATACTTTATTAATAAATGGTCCTTCTAAATGAATACCAATAACTTCAGCACCATCTTTTACACCTTTTGCAATATATTCATTTAAATTCTTTAAAGCTTTATTAATATTCTCAATTGATTGCGTCATTGTAGTTGCAAGAAAACTTGTAACTCCTTCTTTCGAAACTGTTTTCGCAATATTTAATATATCCTCTTCAGATGGATACATTGAATCACTATGATTAGCACCATGGATATGTTTATCAATAAATCCTGGAACTAAAAGTTGATTTTCTGGTAGTTGTTCAAACTCACCATTAGTTTCACCAATTGCAACAATTTTTCCATCTTTGATGCTAACAGTAGTTTCAATAACTCCTTTTCCGTCTACATATATTCGTCCCTTAAAACCTTTTACTTCCTTCATTTCTTTCCTCCGATATAATACTTATTTATAAATCTATTATATATCTTAATTAAAATCCATGTCTAAGATTTGCTTTAGATTGACCTCAATTGTCGTAGAATCTCTTAAGTTTTTGTATTCAAAGATACCTTCTTTTGCTTTTCTACCAACAACAATTCTATTGTTAATTCCTATTAAGTCTGCATCATTGAATTTTACTCCAGGTCTTTCACTTCTATCATCAAATAGAACTTCATAATTCTCTTTTAATTTTTCATATAAATTAAGAGCTATTTCATAGCCTTCAGTACCTTCACCATCAAGCGGTAATATATGTGCTCTAAATGGAGCAACTTCAACTGGCCAATTTGCAATCTCATTATTATAATGTTGTTCAAGTATTGCCATTAATAATCTTGATACACCTATTCCATAACAGCCCATTATAATTGGTTTTTGAACTTGATCTTTATCAATAAACATTGCTTTCATCGGGATTGAGTATTTCGTGCCTAATTTAAAAATATGTCCGCCCTCAATTCCTTTCGCATGTTTAATAGTACCTTTTCCATCAGGTGATGGCGCACCAACTGGTAAATCACATAGTTCTGTATTTGATGCAAAATCACTTTCCTCACTATATACTATTGTGTCTTCACCAATATCACAAAGAATCATAAATTCTTCACTTGAAGATCCGCCAATATTTCCGCTTGATGCATTCACTATTCTATAATTAAGATTTAATCTATTGAATATATTTTGGTAAGCTCCTCTTACCTTCAAATACCACTCATTTAAATCTTCTTCTGTTGCATGGAAAGTATATAAATCTTTCATTATAAATTCTCTACCACGCATAAGTCCAAATCTTGGTCTAAATTCATCTCTAAATTTAGTTTGAATTTGATACAGTGCAAGTGGTAATTTTTTATATGAAGTAACACTATCTCTTACAATTGAAGTAATAACTTCTTCATGAGTTGGTCCAAGACAAAAATCACGTTCGTGACGATCTTTTATTCTCATTAATTCTTTTCCGTATTCATCCCATCTGCCACTTTCAACCCATAAATCTTTTGGGTTTAATGCAGGCATATGCAGTTCACTACAGCCTATTCTATCTAATTCTTCTCTTATAATATTTTCTATTTTTTTAATAACTCGATACCCTAATGGTAAATAAGAATATACACCAGCAGCTACTTGTTTAATATAACCACCCTTAAGCAAAATTTTATGACTTAATACTTCTGCATCTTTTGGTACTTCTCTTAGAGTAGGAGAAAATAATAACGATTGTTTCATATATACACCTTTAAATTACTTTTATAAAATCATTGATTGTTACATAAATCATTAATGCAAATAATAATAGCATTGTTGCTGTAATCAACCATGTTTCAACTTTTTGATTTGGTTTTTTCTTTGTAATTGCTTCATAGCCTAAGAATACTAATCTTCCTCCATCAAGTGCAGGAATTGGTAGTAAATTCAATAATCCAATATTAACACTTAATAAACCAGTCCAGTTTAATATAGCAACAAGACCAGCACCAGTTATTTTAACTGTTGCATCTGCGATACCAACAAAACCTGATAATTCTCTTAAGGAGATATCTCCTCTAAATAACATACCTAGTGTACTAAATACTGCTGTTCCTGAATTAACAGTGTTATTAAGTGAGTATTTAAAACTATATCCTAAATTAAATTCATGTTTTGGACTTACCCACATCGCTACTTTCACAATCTCTAAACCATTTTGTTTTGTTTGATAATCCATAATAGCTTTACCATATGGTTTAACTTTTGCAGAACCTTCTACATCATCAGATAAGAAGTTTACAGTAATTAAATTTGCTTCTTCAAGTTCTCTATCACCTTTATATGAATTAAATAAATGATAAACTAAAACAAGATTTGTAGCTGCTACTTCTCTTCCATCATACTCAAAACTAGTAATAATTAATTCTTTTTTTCCTGTTTCTTCAGCTGGATTTTCAAAATAATAATTTTTAAGTGCTGTATTATTTATTAATCCATCATTAGCATCAATATAACCAATAACCTTTAAACCAACTCCTGCAACGAATTCAGATTCAATAGCTAAACTATTAATTGTAATTGTAGGTTTTACAGTTGTTGTGTATGTTTTTCCATCTCTTTTATATGTAACAAAAATATCAGTATTGCTACCATTATCACGATAACTTCTCATGAAATGAGAAATATCTTCCCATTCATCAATTTGCATAATCGGTAATTCACCAGCTTGTAATTTAGTAATTACATCACCATCTCTTAAACCAGCCTGATAAGAATAAGTATTTTCACTTACTCTAATCTCTGCTGCATAAGTAGCAGGTCTACCTTGAATTGCACCTGCAATAAAGAAAACTACTAATGCAAGTAAGAAGTTCATTAATGGTCCACCAAACATTACCATTGCTCTTGCTCTTTTTGATTTTGAACCTAATGTTCTATTATAAGGAGCAATTTGGTATTCAAATTTCGGCATATAAACAACAGCATCAGATTTTACTTTAAAGTGAAATCTTTCACCATCTTTAATAACTTCCATATAAAGATTTCCTGTATTATCTTGATCATAGATATCGTATTCCATAATATCATAAGCAGGGAAATTAATTGATTCATCATCAACATTCATATAGAAATTATGAATAACACCATCTCTTACATCTAACTTAACTCTAGGCTGAGATTTAAAAGGATCGTCTTCTACTTCTTCACCTGCAATTGCGCAAAATCCACCAATAGGAAATGCTCTTACAGAATATAATGTTTCCCCTTTTTTCTTTTTCCATAAGATTGGCCCCATTCCAAAAGCAAACTCTCTTGCAAGTATTCCTGCTCTTCTTGCAAAATAGAAATGCCCTCCTTCATGTACTGCAATAATTACACCAAGTATAATTATAAATACAGCTAAGCCACCTAATATATTTAATATTTCCATTTTAATTCACCTCAAATTTTTGTAATAATTCTAATCTTAACAATTTATCAGTATTAATTATATCTTCTATTCTTGCATTTATAATATTTTTAGTATTATTTACTGCGTATAGAATAATATCATCAATACCCAAAAAATTGATTTTTCCCTCTAAAAATAACTTAACAGCAACTTCATTTGCACTATTATAAACCATGGGCATTATTCCTCCCATTTTTCCTACTTTATATGCTAACTCTAAAAGCGGATATCTATTATAATCCATCGGAATAAACGATAAATTAAATATGCTCTTAAAATCCATTTTTTTAATAAGATTACTTTCTATCCTTTTTGGATTACTTATAGCATAATGAATAGGAATTCTCATATCTGGATATGATAAACCAGCAATAATAGCGCCATCCTTAAATTCAACCAATGAATGCACTATACTTTCTTTATGAATAACAGTCTCAATATTATCATAATCGATATCAAATAAATAATGTGCTTCAATTACTTCTAAACCCTTATTTACCATAGTCGCACTATCAATTGTTATTTTAGCTCCCATATTCCAGTTAGGATGATTAAGAGCTTCTTTTACACTAACATCTTTTAACTCTTCTCTTGATCTATCTCGAAAAGAACCACCAGAAGCTGTAATTATAATTCTACTAACATCTTCTCTTTTACCACTTAGCATACATTGATAAATTGTACTATGTTCACTGTCAATCGGAATTATATTCACATTATGCTTTTTTGCTAAATCCATAACTATACTTCCGGCTGTAACTAAAGTCTCTTTATTTGCAAGAAGAATATCATGACCTGCTTTAATAGCTTCTATTGTAGGTAGTAATCCTACCATTCCAACCAGAGCATTTATTAAATATGCTTTATTCTCAGAGTATGTTGCTGCTTTTATTAAACCACTATCTCCGTAAGAAAACTCTATATTGGGATACTTGTTCTTTAATAATTCACAGTCATCTTGATTAATTACAGAAACAAATTCTGGTTTAAATTCATCTATAATCTCAATAGCTTTTTGAATATTCTTTCCTACTGAGATGCTTTTTAAATTATATTCTTTGTTTTCTCTAATTATTTCTAGTGCTTGTGTACCAATAGATCCACTTGCACCAAGTAATAATATATCTTTCATATTCTTGCCTATAATACCATATATAAGACTTGCACAATAATATAATATGCAACACCAGCATAGATTAAACTATCAAATCTATCTATTACTCCGCCATGTCCGGGAAATATAGTTCCAAAATCTTTTATCTCATAAGTTCTTTTCAATTTAGATGCTACTAAATCTCCAATTTGAACCATAAAAGATAAGAACATAGACAAGAAGAAACCAGTAATTATAACTGCAAGTAATTCTTGATTATTTGTATGATTAGAAATTTTTAATAAAAAGATTACTAAAACTCCAAATAGACTTCCGCCAATTAATCCTGCAATAGCGCCTTCAACACTCTTTTTAGGACTAATATCAGGAGCTAGTCTTTTTTTACCAAACTTAATTCCAAATATATAAGCAAATGTGTCTGTTGCTAAAACTATAGAATATAGATAACCAAAACTTCTACCACCTCTTAAGTAAATTAATGTTTCACCAACTGGAAATGGTTCTAAGTATCTTATATTAATAACATAACCAAACATTAATCCACAATAAGCAACTGTAGTAATACACGCCATAATATCATATGCAGATGTATCTTTAGTAAATATAGTAAGTAACATTATAAGTATTACAACAAGAAGTAATAATATTATTTCAATAGAGTATGAAAAACTAGAAGAATAATGAATTCCTAAAACGATGAGTCCATTAAAAACACCAATAAAAAAACGGTAGTTTTTTAAAGACTTATATTTTGTATAGAACATATTCATCATTTCAAATGAGGCAACCATACTTAAAAATACACCTAGTATTAAAAATAAAATACCAACTATAGGATACTTAATATGGTCAATCATAATTAATGGTACTACTATTGAAAGTAAAACAGCACCTGTTATAACTCTTTTTTTCATTTTAATCCTCCAAAACGTCTCTCTCGTTTTTGATATTCAATTAAAGCTTTATTAAATTCTTTAATATTAAAATCTGGCCATAGTGTGTTTGTAAAGAAAAGCTCACTATAAGCAATTTGCCATAAAAGAAAATTACTTATTCTGATTTGTTTACTTGTTCTAATTAATAAATCAACCATAGGGAACCCATTAGTATCCAAATAACTTTCAAACAATTCTTCATTAACAATTTCTACTTTATCTTTTATGATATTATTAATAGCTCTAACAATTTCATCCTGAGAGCCGTAATCAAAAGCGATAATAAAATGTAATCCACTATTATTTTTAGTTTCTTCTTCTATCTCATTTATTTTTTCTTTTAATTCATCATTAATTCTATCTCTTCTACCAATTAAACTAATTTTAATATTATCATTATTCATTTTATCTTTATTTTCATTTATAAAATCAATTGGTAAATTCATAAGATAATCAACTTCTTCTTTTGGTCTCTTCCAATTTTCCGTACTAAAAGCAAATACAGTAAAATATTTAATACCTAATTCATTTGCATAATAGACTAAATCTATTAAAGTTTTAGCTCCTTTTTTATGCCCATAATTTCTAGGTAATCCTCTTTTCTTTGCCCATGTACCATTGCCATCCATAATTATTCCAATATGCTCTGGCAATCTTGTTAAGTCTAATTTTGATTTCCTCATAATATTATCTCCACTTTTTATATTATACACTAAAAACCATTATAATTCCATATTTATTTAGTTTCTAAAATGACATATAAAAGAAATCTATCTTTTAAAAATCAAACAAAAGAATATAAAAAAACAGCACTTAATTAAACAATCCAAATGCTGTTTTTTTTATTAATTCAAATTTAGTTTTTTATTATAATTTCTAGTAATCTCTTCTATGTAAAGCGAAGTAAGCTTGGTCGTGATCACATACAGCACATTTCTTAGGAGCATTTTTCCCATAATGAATGTGTCCGCAGTTTAAACAAATCCATACATCTTTTTCTTCTCTTTTAAATACTTGATCAGCATTAATATTATCTAGTAATGCTTGATATCTAGCTTCATGATCTTTTTCAATATTTGCAACACCTTCAAATAGGAATGCAATTTTATTAAATCCTTCTTCTCTTGCTACCTTTGCAAATTCAGCATACATTTCTGTCCATTCATAATTTTCTCCAGCAATCCCATCCATTAAATTTTGTGCTGTTGTTGGAATACCATCATGTAATAATTTAAACCAAATTTTTGCATGTTCTTTTTCATTTTCAGAAGTTTCATTGAAAAAGTTAGCTATTTGTACAAACCCCTCTTTCTTTGCTTGGGATGCATAGAATGAATATTTAGTTCTTGCTTGGCATTCACCAGCAAATGCAGTCATCAAATTTTTCTCAGTTCTTGAGCCTTTTAACTCCATAAATTTCCTCCTTGTTTATTTAATTAAGACAATAATATTATACTTTAATATTTACTTATTTACAAGGGCTAATTCATACAAAAAAGTCTTGGGATTACCAAGACCTTTATATTAGATTTCCATTATTTGTTTTTCTTTATCTTTAAATAATTTATCTACTTCTTCAGTAAATTTATCAGTTAACTTTTGAACTTTTTCACTTTCGCGTTTTTGATCATCTTCACTGATATCTCCATCTTTTTCCAATTTCTTTAATTGTTCCATCATATCACGACGAATATTACGAACTGCGATTTTTGCATTTTCTGCATAAGTTTTAACTTCTTTCGCAAATTCTTTTCTTCTTTGTTCTGTTAGTGGTGGAAAATTAATTCTGATAACAGTTCCATCATTTACAGGAACTAAATTTAAATCAGCTAGTTGAATAGCTTTTTCAATATCTTTTAAGATAGATTTATCAAAAGGTTTAATCACTAATTGTGTAGCCTCTTGAACAGAAATTGATGCAATTTGATTCAATGGTGATGGAACACCATAGTATGAAACTTGTACACCATTTAAAATTGCTGGATTAGCTCTTCCAGTTCTTACTGAGTTTAGTTCTTTTGAATAAGCAGCAATTGCTTTATTCATTCTATCTTCTCCAAGATTATAAATACTTTGTGGCATAATATAGTCCTTTCTTATTTATATTTTATTGGAAATTAGCGTGCCTATTGAGAAGTCTTTTACAGCACGTGCCATATTTCCTTTTACATTCATATCAAATACTAATATATCTATATCATTCTCTTTACATAATGTTGCAGCTGTTAGGTCCATAACTTTTAGATTTCTATCTAAAACATCTTGATGAGTTAGTTTCTCATATTTTTTAGCTTTTCCATTAAGTCTAGGATCATCATCATAAACTCCATCAACCCCATTTTTAGCCATTAGAATTAATTCAGCACCAAGTTCTGCACTTCTTAAAGCAGCAGTTGTATCTGTTGTGAAAAACGGAATTCCATTTCCCCCACCAAAGATCAAGATACGATTTTTATCTAAATGAGAAAGTGCTTTTCTTCTAATATAAGGCTCAGCTACAGCAGGTATTTGTAAAGATGTCATAGCTCTTGTATCAAGGCCTAATCTTTCTAACGCATTTTGAAGAGCCAATGCATTAAGAATTGTTGCGAGCATGCCCATATAATCAGCGCTTGATCTTTCCATACCAGAATCAAGTGCATCCCTTCCTCGCCATATGTTTCCAGCACCTACAACAATTGATAATTCAATATTGCCTAAATCGTATAATTCTTTTATATCATCAGCAATCTCATTTACTCTTTTATGAGAAATTCCAATTTTCTCACTTCCAGCAAGTGCTTCACCACTTAACTTTAATACAATTCTTCTTTTCATAAACCCTCCAATATTTTAAATTAACAAAAAAGGCACCTTATAAAAAGCGCCTATTTATTTTAAGCGTTGACAGCTGCCATAACTTCTGCAGCAAAGTCATCAACTTTCTTCTCGATTCCTTCTCCAACTTCAAGGCGTACAAATGAGATTATCTTTGAATTATTTTGTTTTGCATATTGTTCAACAGTCACATCAGGATTCTTAACAAATTCTTGATCTACTAAACAAATATTCTTTAATAGTTTTTGAACTTTTCCATCAACAATTCTATCAACTATCTTTTCAGGTTTTCCTTCATTAATAGTTTCTGCTCTTAAGATTTCTCTTTCGCTCTCTAAGTATTTTTCATCAACTGAATTTCTATCTAAATATTTAGGGTTCATTGCAGCAACATGCATACATACATCTTTTGCAACTTCTTCATTGTCCCCTTCTACAACAGTTAATACAGCAATTTTACCATTCATATGAGAATAAGTTCCAAATACTTGTGTATCATTCTTTTCAACAATTGTAACTCTTCTTAATGATAATTTTTCACCGATTGTTGCAGTACCGTTAACAATCATATCACTAACAGTTTCTTCTCCAAGTTTTGCATTTAGAGCTTCTTCTTCATTAGTAGCATTACTCTTAACAATCGCTTCACCAATGTTGTTTACTAAGTCTTGGAATTTTTCGTTTCTAGCAACGAAATCAGTCTCACTATTTACTTCGTAAATAACTGCTTTGTTTCCATCAACTACAAATGCACAAGCACCTTCAGCAGCGATTCTTTCTGCTTTCTTTTGTGCTTTCATGATTCCGTTTTCACGTAACCATGTTACAGCTTCTTCTAAATCTCCATTTGTTGCAACTAATGCTTTCTTGCAATCCATCATTCCAGCACCAGTCATTTCACGTAATTGTTTAACTAATTGAGCATTAATCATTTTTTACTTCCTCCTTAACTGCTTCAGGAGCACTTGCTTCTACTTCTTTAGTAGCTTCTTTTTCTTCTTTAACAGGTCTTTCAGTTCTTGCAGGTCTTTCAGTTCTTGCAGGTCTATCAAAATTATCTCTTCTTTGTCTACCTTTATTCGGTCTTCTGTCACCTCTACCACCACGACGATTTCTATCTTCTTGTTGTGGTTCATCAGTAAATTCAATAACGATTGGTGTGCCACCTTGTGCTTCCACAACCGCATTTGCTAAAGTACCAACAATTAATTTTACAGCACGAATAGCATCATCATTTCCAGGAATAACGAAATCTACTTCATCTGGATCACAGTTAGTATCTACTAAACCAAAAATAGGTATTCCTAATTTACGCGCTTCTTTAACTGCAATGTGTTCACTCTTAGGGTCAACAACAACCATTGCACTTGGAGCGTTTTTCATATCTCTAATTCCGCCAAAGAATTTGTCTAATTTTTCTTTTTCTTTTTTAATTAAAATAACTTCTTTTTTAGGTAAAACATCGAAGATTCCATCTTCTTCCATTTTTTCAATTTCATATAAACGACCAATACTACGACGAATTGTCTTATAGTTTGTAAGTGTTCCACCTAACCAACGTTGATCAACATAGAATTGTCCACAACGAATAGCTTCTTCTTTAATAACTTCTTGAGTTTGTTTTCTTGTACCTACAAATAAAACTGTACCATTGTTTTGTGCAATATTGAATAGCTCTTTATATGCTTCTTCAACTAAAGTAACAGTCTTATCTAAATCAATGATGTAGATACCATTTCTTTCTCCAAAGATATACTCTTTCATTTTCGGGTTCCAACGGCGAGTATTATGACCGAAATGAACTCCAGCTTCAAGTAATTGATTTTTCGTAATTACTGACATAATTTAAAATTCTCCTTTTTTTATTTTGTTTGGCCTCCACAACTCTCAACGATTAACGCTCCATAAAACCAATGTTTTACGCACTTGACGATAATCTCCTTTTGTGTGTGTATTTTTTTTATTGCCTCACATATTATACCACAATTATGCATTCAATGCAAATGTTTTTAAATTCGTTTTTTACCAATTAAAAATTACCTAGAATGTGCTTCCAATCCCCCCAAGTCTTGAGACTTTAGGTTCTTTTTCTTGATCACTTATTAAGTACTTCATAAAGATACCCTGCGCTAATCTATCACCTGTTTTAAAGCTAATTTCCTCATTACTAGTGTTTTCAACTCCGATTAAAATATGCCCTTCATTTTCAGGATTATTATAATAGTCACTATCAATTACTCCTACTTGATTTAATAGTCTAATTCCATATTTAATTCCAAGGCTTGACCTTATAACTAATAATAAGACTTCGTCACTTTCCATATAAGCTTTTATTCCTGTAGGAATAATTACTTTACTATTTGGTTTTAAACTGATATCAAGTGGAATATAGAAATCATAACCAGCAGAATTTTTAGTACCTCGCTTTGGTGTTTTCACACTCTTAGAATCTAATTTATATTTTTTTAACTCAGCTACACTTACAATCTCAAACCCTCTCATTATTCCTCCTCCTTAGCCATTGGATGGTGTTTACCAACTTCTTCAATTAGTTTTTCTTTTGATACATGAGTATAGATTTGAGTTGTAGAAAGATTAGCATGTCCTAATAATTCTTGAACACTTCTTAAATCTGCCCCATTATCAAGCAAATGTGTCGCAAATGAATGCCTTAACATATGCGGAGATATGTTTAAATTATTCATTGCATTTGTATTTAAGTCATTTAAGATAACTCTAACTCCTCTTGGTGTTAGAGGACCTCCTTTGAAATTCACAAACAAATTATCAGGAATTTGATTCTTATTTCTTTTTAGTAATTCATCTCTGCCAAAATTAATATAATCAAGCAATGCTTCCTTTATTCCCTCATGAATCGGAACATATCTTTCCTTATTACCTTTCCCCATAACAATTAAGTTCATATTATAAAAATCTATATCTTGAATTCTTAAACTAACAAACTCACTTACACGTAACCCTGTTCCATATAATACTTCTAAAAGCGCATAATCTCTTTTTCCTATAGCAGTAGTAGTATCAATTGAATCAAACAGTTTATTTAATTCATCCTTATATACCATCTTAGGAAGTGTCTTTTCAACCTTAGGAGCAGTAGTATCAGAAAACACATTATTTTCTATAATCTCTTCTCTTATTAAGAAATTAAAAAAGCCCCTTAAACTACTTAATTTCCTTGCAACACTTCTTGTAGAATACTTTCTGTTTAAGTATGCTAAATAATATCTAGGTATATTATTTTGAATTTCTATAAGTTCACCAAATGAATTTGTTTTAAGAAAATTTTGAAATTCCTTAATGTCTTTTAAATATGAACCTATTGTATATTTTGAATAATTACGTTCATCTTTTAAATAAACATAATAATCATTAATAAGCCTAGCTTCATCCATCAATATCACCTTTTAATTTATTTATAATCTCGAGTGATCTATTTGCATAAAATTCTTTTCTTTCTCTTTTCTTCATTCTACCAATTATTTGTTCAAATATCCCATGATTAACATTCATTGGTTGAAAGTTAGAATTAGGTGCACTAATGTAATTACTTAGAGCTCCTAGTGCAGTAGACCTGGTAAAATCTATTAGTTCTTTTCCTTCAAGAAATCTAGTCATATTAATTCCAGCAACCATACCACTTGCTGCACTTTCTAAATATCCTTCAACACCTGTAATTTGCCCAGCAAAAAATAAATCTGTTCTTGCTTTAGTTTGATAAAACTTATTTAGTACCGTTGGGGAATTTATAAATGTATTTCTATGCATTACACCATAACGCACTATCTCAGCATTTTCTAAACCAGGAATCATTTGAATTATTCGCTTTTGTTCGCCAAATTTTAAATGTGTTTGAAAACCTACCATATTATACATTGTTCCCGCTGCATCATCTTGTCTAAGTTGTACAACAGCATATGGTTGAACCAAAGTTTCAGGATGACGTAAACCTACAGGCTTTAGAGGTCCATATAATAATGTATCTACACCTCTTCTAGCCATATCTTCTATAGCCATACAACCTTCAAATACTTTTAATTCAAAATCTTTAGGCATAACTACATCAGCATTTATTAATTCATTATAAAAATTAAGAAACTCATCCTTAGTCATTGGGCAGTTTAAATAACTTGCTACACCTTTATCATATCTACTTTTAAAATAAGCTATGTTTTTGTTAATTGATTCTTCCAAAATTATTGGAGCAACAGCATCAAAGAAATATAAGTACTCTTCCCCACAAAACTTCTTTATTTCATTACTTAAAGCTTCGCTAGTTAATGGACCAGTTGCAATAATTGTTGGCCCTTCTAAAATTTCTTTAACCTCATCATTAATAACTGTTACTAATGGATGATTTTTTAATTCATTAGTAATATATTCTGAAAATATATTTCTATCAACTGCTAAAGCTCCACCAGCTTCAACTTTTGCTACTTCTGCTGCTTTTAATATTAATGAATCTATTATATTCATTTCCGCCTTTAATAAACCCACCGCATTTTCAATCGAGATTGCTCTAAAAGAATTAGAACATACTAATTCTGAAAATAATGGTGTTTTATGGGCATCAGTATAATTTTTAGGTCTCATCTCATAGAGATTGACTTCATAGCCTCTTTTTATTAATTGATATGTTGCTTCACTTCCTGCAAGTCCAGCACCTATTACATTTATTTTTTTCTTCATAATTATCTTCCTCTTATTTATATATTATAACACAAAAGCAACCAAAAAAAAGAAAAAATCTTCTTCAGAAGATTTTATCTAATAAAAATTGTTTCTCCAACCTTAAGCCAAGTATTCATATTAGCTCTAACTAATTCTTCTAGAGTCATATTATAAGTTTCTAAGATACTCTCTAGTGTATCTTCTTCAGTTATAGTATAGAGTTGATATGGTCTTGGAATTTTTATAATTTGATTTTCTGCTAGCAATAGTTTTGTCATATCATTATATTTTGTAAGTAAATCTAATCTTACATTTAACTTCTCTGCAATCTTTTCCATTGTATCATCTAATTCAATCGTATACTCTTCAAAATAAACACTCCCACTAGGAACAGTATTTGGGATTATTATTATTTGACCAGGATAAATTAAATTACTTACTAAATTATTAGCACTAACTAAATCTTCCACTGCAACACCATTATCTCTTGCAATTTTAAATAGAGTGTCACCTCTTTGAACTATGTATTCTCCATTTTGAACTAATCTTTTATCATAGCAATGGAATACACTGTATTTTTTCACTACTTTCACCTCGCTAGTATATTATGAAACTACTCTAGATTAATTGTAGTCATAAGCCCAAAAAAGTCACAAAAATAAAAAGAGCTAATATTAGCCCTTAATAGTTTTTAATAAATCTGCATATTTGTTTGTTTTTCTAAACTCCACTAATTCAAGATCCTTTTCCATATAATCTCTTAATTTTAAATCTTTTAGATTTGCATAAAGTAAGCAGTTATACGCATTATCATAATCATTCATAAGTACATATAAGCACCCTAGATTATACCAAAGATTAACATTATCTTTATCCTTAGAAATTCCTTCTAAATAATATATCAAAGCTTCGTTATAATCTTTATAGATATCTTTATACAAGATCCCTAAATTTAAATATGTATCTATAAAAGGATTTTCTTTGGTAAGTTCATCCTTATAAAATTTAATAGCTTCATCATAGTTTTTCATCTTAGAATTGATAACACCTAAATTAAAAGATATTAATGCTCCGTTAGGATCTACTTCATATGCTTTTTTTGAATAAAATAAAGCTAACTCATAGTTTTCTTTTCTTTCATAAAATGGTCCTAAATTAGCATTAGCCCAGTAATGGCTTGGCTCATATTCAAGTGTCTTTAAATAATATTTTTCACACTCATCATCATCTTTATAATCTAAAAGTAGACCAATTCCAAAGTATGCATCTGAATAATCAGGTTTCACTCTAATCGCTTCTTTAAATGCTTCTATTGCTTCATCGCTTCTCCCTAGATCATTATAACAAGATGCAAGTCCATAGTATGCTAAAAAATTATCATCTTGGATTGAAATTAGATCTTTGAATATTTGAATTGATTTATTATATTTTTTTAAATCTATATAAATAGCACCAAGATGCATTAAGTCGTTCAAATGAACTTTTTCTAAAAATGCTTCCTCATATAACTTAGCAGCATTTTCCAATTGTTCATTTTTATATGCTTGTCTTGCTCTTTGTACTAGCGTTTCATACTTATTCATATTTTTTCCTTCTATTAGTTATTTAATAATATTCATAATTGTTAAAAAAAGTAATGGTACTGCATTATTTAAGAAATGGATTCCAATTGGAACAAATATATTTTTCTTAAATAAAGAATAACCAAGGCAAAGAACCAACCCCATAAGAAAATATTGGATAAAGAATATACTAACATCATGCAAAGCAGCAAAAATAGCGGCAGAGATAATGACACTTAAATACCATGGCCATTTAAATTTTTCTTCTATTACTCCAAAGAACAATTGTCTAAATATTATTTCTTCTGTCAGTGGAGCAAGCAATACACCCAAATACATAAAGATTGCATACTTACTTTCAAAACCCAAAAGAATTGTAGCTTGATTATCACTTACACCAGTGATACCAAATAATTTATAAATATTTGTCATTAATAAATTTATTACTATTAAGAAAACAAAGCCAATAAAAATACCACCAATATTATGGCCCAAATCTTCTTTGAATCTTTTAAAATCTCTAATAAAAATCTTTTTTAAGAATATAATCATTAAGATTCCTAAAATCAAATTTGAAAAGAACATTGATGATGTTAAAACAAGCCACATATCATCTGTAAATAAATTGAGCTTATACTGACTTAATAATTCTAAGAATTCTAAAGCAAAGCCTGGTGTTTTCGCTTCAAAAACACCTAACATTATTATTCTCATTATTTCAGCTAATAAGAAAAATAATAATGCACCAATCGAAAATGTAAGTAAGTAAAAACTGCCATTTTCCATTTTTTTAGTTATTTTAAATTCTTCCATCTACCATAACTTCCTTTACAATTAAATCACATATAAGATCTACCAATACATTTATATTCTTTAACTCAATGTATTTATCCTTATGTGAGTGAATATTTTTTAGAACATACTTTTTTCTTTTCCTATTATAACACATAATACCCAAAGAATTCCAGTTTCTAAAAGAAAAATGATCACTTGCTTCAAATCTACTAGCTTTCCTATGGACAAAACTTAAGCCGCTTGTATCTTTGTTGTTGCTTAAATCAATCAAGTCTTGTGCAACCCTCTTGTTTTTAAACGATGCTACACCAAATACATTACCTCTACCAACACAATCAAAATTTATAAAAATTTTCTTCCTTGGTTGATAGTGACCAAGTTTTCTTAAAATAAGTGCCATCTGTAATGAACCGATTAATCCTTTTTCTTCATTATCAAAGAAGACATAAGCAACATCATTCGAACCATGTTTTGCCATTATTGCTAGCAAAGTCAACACTCCACTTGTGTTATCATTATAATTAAATTTATTTGCTATCCCAAATCCCATTAAATACAACAATAATCCTAAATAGATTAAAGGAGCAATAATTATAGGCAGCTCTAAAAGTATAAGTATTATAATTACAAAAGGAACAAATAAGAAACTAAGTATATTAAAAAATAAAATACTTCTCATTAAGAAAGCAGGCATTCTTGGAGGCGTATCATAATGTGCCCCCAAGACAAACTTTGCTTTTTTTAAATTACCTATCACTACATTTTTTGATGCAAAGCTATTTGGAAATATATTATACTCTAAACCATATTTTGTAGCCTTTGACTTTAAATATTCTCTAAAGTTACTCTTACTTTTCCTATGCATTCTTTCTTGCAAATAGCTTAGTTCGTCTAATAATTTTTTTGTCATCTATTTACCTAAGTTTTTTATTTCTGATTTAATCATCATAACAAATTGCTCTATACTTACAGTAGTAGATTCTTGTTTTCCATATTGTCTAAATGTTAATTGGTTATTCTTAACTTCGTTATCACCAATAACTAATTGATATGGAATTTTCTTTGTTTGTGCTTCTCTAATTTTATAACCTAATTTTTCTTCACGGCTATCAACTTCAACTCTTATATCTTCATCAAGCAATAATTCTTTAATCTTTTCTACATAATCTAAATGATATTGATTATTAACAGGAATTAATTTAACTTGAACAGGTGCTAACCATGTTGGAAATGCCCCACCATAATGTTCTATCAAGATTCCAATAAATCTTTCAAGTGAACCATAAATAGCTCGATGTAACATTACAGGTCTTTTCTTTTCCCCGTTTTCATCAATATAAGAAATATCAAATCTAACAGGTAAATTCATATCAAGTTGAATTGTACCACATTGCCAGATTCTATTCATTGAATCTCTTAATTTGAAGTCCAGTTTAGGTCCATAAAATGCACCATCCCCTGGATTTACTTTATAACTTTTTCCTACTGATTCACAAGCATCTGCAAGTGCTTTTTCAGATTTATCCCATACTTCTACTGATCCTATATATTTATCTAGGGGTCTTGTAGAAAGTTCAATATGATATTTTAAATTAAATACAGAGTATATTTCATCAAATAAACGAATTAAATTTCCAACTTCTTCAATGATTTGATCTTCACGCATATAAATATGTGCATCATCTTGAGTAAAGTTTCTAACCCTAAATAAACCATTTAAAGCACCACTTGCTTCATGTCTATGAACTAAACCAAGTTCACCAACACGAATTGGTAAGTCTTTATAAGAGTGTAAACTGTGCTTATAAACTAATAATCCACCAGGACAATTCATTGGTTTAATAGCAAATTCATGTTTATCTATTTCAGATGTATACATATTATCTCGGTAGTTTTTCCAATGCCCACTCACTTCCCACAAATCTTTATTAAGCATAATTGGTGTTTGAATAAACTGATAATTTTCTCTTCTATGAACTTTATACCAATAATCTTCTAATTGTTTTCTTAATGTCATCCCATTAGGTAACCAGAAAGGAAAGCCTGGTCCATATTCACTAATCATAAATAACTCTAATTCACGACCTAATTTTCGATGATCTTTTTCTGCTCTTTCCTTTAAAATTTCAAGATGGCGTTTTAGATCTTCTTCAGTAAAGAAACAAGTTCCATAAATTCTTTGAAGTTGTTCGTTCTTAGAATCTCCTCGCCAATATGCACCACTTATATTTAATAATTTAAAGTGCTTCAATAATTTAGTACTCATTACATGAGGTCCTCTACACAAATCAGTGAAATCCCCATGTGTATAAGTAGATATTATAACACCATCTTCTAAGTCATTTATAATTTCTTGTTTGTATTTATCATAACTAAAGAAATCTAAAGCTGCTTCTTTACTTAATTCTTGTCTTTTAAATTCAACATTTTCAGAGACAATTTTTTTCATTTCATTTTCTATTTTTATTAAATCTGCTTCAGTAATTTTAATTCCTTCACCTGGATTAACATCATAATAAAAACCTTCTTCAATTGCTGGACCAACACCAAACATTGCATTAGGATATAATCTTTTTATTGCACTTGCCATCAAGTGACTACAAGAATGGTTTAACGCTTCAAGCGCTTCTTCACTATCCCTTAGAATTAATTCTAAAGATGCATCATTTAAAATAGGGCGATCTAAATCAAAATTTTCCCCATTAACCTTCGAAAACACAGCCTTTTTCGCAAGGCTTGGTGATATACTATTTGCAATATCAAGACTACTCATGCCATCATTATATTCTTTAATACTGCCATCAATAAATGTAATTTTCATATTTTTACTCCTTTTTAAAAAAATAAAACGCCCTTAAAATATAAGGACGCATTGTTTTACGTGGTACCACCTTAGTTCAAAAATAATGTAATCCATTAATTTTGCACTCAATTTCATTAACGCTGAAAAACGGAATTCTCTTTCGAGTTCAACTCCATGGTAGTAATTATTAAGCTTTACTAGGTAACTTTCCACCAACATACCCTCGCTAAAAATAAATGCTCTTAATAATCATATCCACTTCTAAGTCTTTATTTATTATTTATATACATAATATTATATACTTATTTTTAAATATAGTCAATATAATTAATCTAATGTCCTTATTATAAATTGTAATGTCCTTATTATAAATCTCTATAATTTTTATCTATAAGATTTACTTCAACCATTAAACTTCTTATTCTTGAAATAATTCTATCACTATTTATTTTATTTGCTCCTGAATAAGTATCCTCAAAATGAGATCTTAAATCCTTTAAATCTAAATTGCTAGTCATACACATTGGAAGTTTTGATTCCATTCTATATTGAAGAATTGGTCCTAAAACTTCATCTCTAATAAAGTTAGTATTAGTTTCTGCACCAATATCATCAAGCATTAAAACATCTGCATGTTTTAGTTTATTTATAATGACCTCTGTATCTCTACTAGTTATACTTGATTTTATTGTTCTTACTAAATCTGGATAATATGCAATAATAACATTTGCACCTTTATTGCTTAAAGATATTGCAAGTTTTTGCATAATAAAGGATTTACCAGTCCCAAAATTACCATGAATGAAAATGCCTTTAAAAAATTGTCTAGGTTTATAATTGTTTTCAATTCTAAGAACCTCTTTTAAAACCATGACTCTTTTCGCATCTTTATAAAGTTCTTGATTTAAGACTTCTTCCTTATTAGGAAAGAATAATCTTTCTAACTTATCATCAGTTGTTTTAACTTGATAATATGTTAATTCTACTTTACCATTTTCAAAACTTATATATGAAGCCATTCCATAAGGATCGAGTAAACATCTTTCAGGATTAGAATTTATTATCTTATTATTCTCTTTTTGGGTTGTAAGCGCACTAAGATTATTTATAATTTCTTCTTCAGAAAGTTTATTTTCAAGAATAAATTTCTTTATAGTACTATCTTGATATAAACTATTTATTACTTGTTTATAATAACTCATCTCTTACTCCTCTTACAATTTTTCTTTCGCTTCTGCTAGAATCTTATCAATTTCATCTTGACTCATCTTTTCTCGTTTAGGTAAATTATCTAATTCTTTAATATAATCTTGATACCACTCAGGTACTGGAGCTTCTTTCTTATTCTTAGAATAAGTTGGTTTAGAATCTGCTTTCGCATTTCTTTTTTGATTTTGTTTTTCTATATATTTTAACGCATCAATTGGAGTTTGGATACCAGCTCTTGCCCAGGTGTTTGCAATCTTTTGGAAATAATTATAACCCGGAAGTTCCCCTTCTTTTTGTCCATTAACCATTAAAATCATTAAGTTAATAACAGATTGAGGAAATGAGGTGTCTCTTTGCAAACTTTCAATAATTCCAATCTCTGAAACAGATGGTTTGATTCCACCGTTTAAACTTGATAGCAAAGTAACCGGATCCATTTCTTCAACTTGTGCAAGGAGTGCATATATCTCATCATCAAGTGCACTATCAATAAATGCATCTGGTTCTTTAGTTACAATAACTCTAGTCGTATTACCCTTCTTCTTTTGGTAATACTTCCTTGCGTTTTTAGATATATCTTGATATTTTAAGTCTTTATCAATCTCAATTGTATTCATTATTACTTCTTTCATTTCTTCTTCATTTAGTTGGTATGTATAAGAAATGGAAATAATTTGATTCATAAACTCTTCATCATCTAAAACTTTAGAATCTAAAAAATCAGTATCAAAATTCATCTTAAAGAATATATAATCAAAATTAGGATTATCGATTTTGATTTCTGATTTAGTTTTTATCTTAAATATTTTATTATATAAATTCTCTACATTATGTTCTTTAATTTCAAATACTTCATCAAAAGTTTTTGTAATATCTTTATAACCCCTTGGGTTTTGAGTTTGAGATTTACTAAGTTTGTTATACTCCACCTCACCAATTTGGTTAAATAAAAATGATGAAAGTAAAACATTATCAAAATAAGCGCTCCTGCATACAGGTTGATTTAAACTAATAATATAACCCTTATGCTCATTATAATATAATTTGATTAAAGAAAGAGCCTCTAATTTTGAAAATGCTCTTTCTAAGAACTTAGGAGTATTTAAGTTTAATGCATCTATTAATTTTTTAAACATGTAGCTTTCAGTATCTTTTAAACTATAAATATATAAATATAATGAAAAACTATCAATTCCCATTATTGGTAGATATAATTGACTTAATACATTATAGTCTTCGCCACTTAATTCCGTGTCTTTTATAATTTTAAAAGCACTTTTCACATCTAAACTCATATTTTACTCCTCTCAATTTCTTATTTATCCCTTATATAAACTTACCCCTTTAAACGGTAATTTTGAATCTAAATACTTATACATTCTTTCTATAATCTTTTTCCCAGCACCAGCAGCAATAATTTTATAAGTTGTAATTTTAATATCAATTGCTGTTTCCGCAATTCTTGGACTTATAACAGTTATTGTACATGTATAATTAGGTGCTTGAAAAAATATTTCATTATACTGATCGATAATGTCTTTCACTTTCGCATTCTCAGATTCTATTAACTCCATTACTGCTTTTTTTGCAGTATCATTAGAACAACGATAATATCTTGTTCTTAACTCTGGTATATAATGATCTTCTAATGTTTCAAAATCATTATTAAAATAATCTTTAATTTTCATTTTTAATCCTCCTAAGGACTTCGTCTGTTTCTTTATATGTATTAGATAAATCAAAACTATTATCTATAACATAATCTGCTTTTGCTTTTTTTACTTCTAGATTCATACTAGCTTTTATCTTTTTAATAGCATATTCTTCATCAATTGAATCTCTTGCCATTAATCTTTTTATTTGCTTAGTTTGGTTAAGATAAATAACAATAACTTTATCAACTAAGTGTTCTAGATTTTCTTCATAAAGTAATGGTATATCTACAAAGATTATATTTTCTAGTTTACCTTTATAGCTAGAAGTTTTCTCTTTAATCTTCTTAATTACAAGGGGATGAATTATACTATTTAAAATTAGTCTTTTGTCTTTATTATTAAAAATAATTTGTCCTAACTTTTTTCGATCAACCTTACCATTTTCTAAGATTTCAGAAGAGAAAGAAGAAGCTATTTTTTTAATTACATTATCTTCTTCATATAGTTTATGAACTATCTCATCAGAATCTATTATCTGATATCCTTGTTCTCGTAAATATCTTGTAACTGTTGATTTACCCGATGCAATTGACCCTGTAATTCCAATAACCATTGCCTTACTCCTATATCCTAGTTTATTATGTTTACTAGTTTTTGTCAATCATTTTTTGACATTCTTCGCATATATAAGATGTCCTGCCACCAACCTTAATTTTTACTAATTTCTTGCTACAATTAGGACAATCTTCTTTTGTATGAACTAATAATTCATTTTGAAATCTTCCGCTAATACTATGAGAAGATGTGAAAGACTTTATTGTAGTCCCGCCAAGTGTAATAGCTCTAGTTAAGACAGTTTTTGAGTTTTGAATAATATCTCTAACATTTTTCATATCTAAATTAGATGCTAGAGTTAAAGGATGAATCCCACTCATAAATAAGATTTCATCAACATAAATATTGCCTATCCCGCTAATTATTTGTTGGTCTAATAAAGCTGTCTTAATTGGCTTTTTACTTCTTAGTAGTTTGTTTAAAACATCATCAAAACTAAAATCTTCTTCAAATGGATCTGGAGCCACCCTTTTAAGTGGATCAAGTTTATATAAATCTAAAAGATCCATTTTAGGAAATAAATCCATTGTTCCAAACTTTCTAACATCGTGATAACGAAGATTTGTCCCATCAAGAAATGAAAAGACAACGTGTTCGTGTTTACTCAATTCTTCTTGCTGCATTAGATTATATTTCCCTTCCATTCTTAAATGGCTTACTAAATAATAATCATTTAGTTCAAAGATTAAATATTTTCCTCTTCTTAAGATATCTACAAATTCTTGACCCTTAAGTTTTTCTTTGAACAGATCTACTTGTACATTCCTAATAATTTTCTCAAAATAAACTTTTACTTCTTTTATTTTCTTATTTAATATATTCTTTTTTAAGGTATTTCTAACCGTTTCAACTTCTGGTAATTCTGGCATAATCAATCATAAAATATTTTACTTCCATCATATCTATCAATAAAATGTAGTGCATTACTATCCAGTGGATAACCTAAAGCAATTAAAGAAAAAACAATATAGTTTTCACTTATCTTTAGAGCATCGCTTGCTATCTTCATTCGATCTTCATTTGGATATATCCCACACCAACAAGAACCTATTCCTAAGTTAGTTGCTTCTAATAAAATAAGAGTTGTTGCACTAGCAGCATCTTGAGATTTCATATTTGCTCTTTTTAGTTTTGACTTATCTATTAAAACAAAAATAGCACAATTAGCATCTTTTACCATTGATGCATTGCTAAGAAGACTCGCTAACAATTCTAAATTCTCTTTTTTTCTAACTATATAAAAACAATTGGCTTGTTGATTTACAGCAGTTGGTGCTTGCATACCTGCACGAACTAGCAAATCTAAATCATTATCAGAAATTTCTTTATTAAGATATTTTCTTACACTTCTTCTTTTATTTATGATGTCCATAAAAATTCCTTTCGTATTTATTTTGCTTCTGACCATGATGTTCCACTAGCTGTACCTACAACTAGTTTAACTTTTAAGCTATAAGCTTTTTCCATTTCTTCTCTTACAATCTTTTCAACTAAATCTAGCTCTTCTAAAACACAATCAAAGACTAACTCATCATGTACTTGAGCTATCATTAATGATTTAATATTTTCTTGTTTCATTCTTTTATCTAAATTAACCATAGCAATTTTAATAATATCTGCAGCACTTCCTTGGATAGGAGCATTCATAGCAGTTCTTTCTCCAAAGGCACGTAAATTAGCATTTGAACTCATTGCTTCAGGTATATATCTTCTTCTATTTAAAATGGTTTTTGTAAATCCATCTTTTTTTGCACCTTCAATTAATGAATCTAAAAATTTCTTTGATTCCTTAAATGTATCAAAATATTTATTAATATAAATATTAGCTTCTAGTGGACTAACATTAATGGTTTCACTTAGACCCCAAGCACTCATTCCATAAATTATCCCAAAGTTTATAGCTTTTGCCATTCTTCGCATATCCTTAGATACATTTTCAATTTCAACTTCATATAGTCTTGAAGCAGTTAGAGAATGAAAATCTACAGAGTGATTAAATGCATCTATCATCTCTTTATCTCCTGACATATGCGCTAAAACTCTTAGTTCAATTTGTGAATAATCGGCAGCTAAAATCTTACCATTCTTAAATCTTGAAGTAAAGATTTCTCTAATAACTTGCCCTTCTTCTGTTCTTATTGGCATATTTTGAATATTTGGTTCGATTGATGCTAGTCTACCAGTCTGCGTTTCTGTTTGCTTATAAAGAGGATGAATATATCCTTCATCATCAACTAAGTCTTTAATCCCGTTTACATAAGTGGTAATTAATTTATTTAATCCTCTATATTCTAAAACCTTTCTTGCAATTAAAAAATCAGGTGCAAGCTTTTCTAAAACATCAACATTCGTAGAATAACCTGTTTTATTTTTCTTTCCATGTGGAAGATTTAATTTTTCAAATAGAACTTCACCTAATTGCTTTGGAGAATTTATATTAAACTCAACTCCAGCAATTTCAATAATTTCTTTTTCAATAACTTTAATTCTATTATTTAAGTCTATTCCAATTGTATTTAATCTATCAACATCAACTAATAAACCATTTTCTTCAATTTTAGATAGAACTGCTGCTAGAGCCATTTCCATATTATATAATTCTTCTATATCAAGTTCAATAATCTGACTAAGTACTTTTTTCTTGACTAACTTTAAAGCTAAAGATTTTTCAACTGAATACTTTGCATATACATCAACCATAGGAATCTTTGCTTTTGTATTAGCTCCATAGATTGTTTCATAATAAGCAATACTATTATCTTCAAAATTACTAATTACTTGTTTGAAATCAGATGCTCCAAAATTTGGATTAATGATATATGCAGCAATCATTAAATCAAATACTACATTGTTTAAACTAATTCCATATCTATTTAATACCAAAAGAAAAGCTTTTAAGTCAAATACATTTTTCTTTTCATTTCCTTCTAAATAAGCTCTAACTGACTTATTATTTACAACAACTTCCTTTGTTAAGAAAATCTTACATTTATCACTTACATAACTTATACCTAAAAACTCACCAACATAATAAGTCTTCCCAAAGATTTCCATATTCATAAAGCCTTCAGAGTTTAATATGCTTGTTAAATCTGCATTTACGTCACTAATTATAGTATAGTTAATATCCTCTTGGATAAATGTCTTTTTATTTAATTCTCTTAAGAAAGAATTAAATTCTAGTTCTTTTAGAAAGTTTGTTAAATCATCTACATCATACTTTTCTAATCGTAAATCTTCCTTACTATAAACTATCTTTACATCTCTTTTCAAGGTAGCAAGGTATTTACATTTTAAACCAATCTCTTTATACTCTTCAAAATTTTCTTTAACTTTTCCTTTTAAATTATCTAGATTTTCTAAAATATTTTCTAATGTTTGATATTCATTTAATAATTTTACTGCGGTTTTATCACCTATACCTTTTATTCCAGGTAAGTTATCCGATGTATCTCCTACCATCCCTTTATAATCAGTTACTTGGTTAGGATAAATACTCATCTTTTCATAAAAATTATCTATGTTATATTCATCAAACTCTGATGTTCCTCTTAAAGGAAGTAAAACTTTTACTTTATCATTTACTAATTGTAGTAAATCTCTATCTCCAGAAACAATAACTATTTCATCAAAATCATCATAAAACTTTGTTGCAACAGAAGCTAATAAATCATCTGCTTCATAATCAAGTGTTTCAAATCTTCTAATATTTAAAATATCTAAATATCTTTTAACAAGAGGAATTTGCGAAATCAATTCTTGATCAACTGGTTTTCTTGTCCCTTTATATTCAGGGAACTCTTGATGTCTAAATGTTTGACTTCCAGCATCTAGGGCAACAAAAGTATATTCTTCTGAAGTTAGTAATTTATTGGTCATTGCATAAAATCCATAAATTGCGTTAGTATATATACCTGTAGATGTCTGCATTAAGTTACCTCTATATGCTGTTGCATAATATGCTCTAAACATAAGAGAGTATCCATCTAATAAGACTAATCTTTTTTTATTATCTGTCATTTTGCCACCTTTTCTATAATTTTATATCATTACTTATTATCCTATTTTATCACAAAAGAGAAAAAAATAATATAGATTTAAGAATATTGAAGATAATATAATTATGAAGAAAAAATATGTTTTTATTATTCTAATTTTAATTATCTTACTTTCTTTTATTATATACCCAAAAATTAAACTAAAACAAAGTAATGTATTTACTTTAGATGATAATTTTTCAAGGGAAGAAATAAATTATATATTAGATAATAATATAGATTTAGAAAATCTTAATTTATATATGAAATATAAATACTTTGATTTATATAATTATAATTCATATGAGCTAATTAGAACAACTCAAAAACTAACGCACTTAGAAAGCATTAATAGCTTTAGGCATATAAATTACTTTAAGCCATATGTAAATCCTCTACCTGCGCTATTCTTAGACACAAATCTTGTTTTAGTAAATAAATCATATTATCTTTCAAAAGATTTTATACCCTCAAATTTAGTAAGTGTAATGGATTATGAAATTGAATATACTAATGCAGATATTATGCTTAAAAAAGAAGTATTAGATAATTATCAAAAAATGTATCTCGATGCACTTAAAGATAATATTAGTTTTGCTATCTTCTCTGGGTTTCGTTCCTACAAAAGACAAGAGCACCTATTTTATAATGTCTATAATGATGATACAATTAGTGCAAAACCCGGCCATAGCGAGCATCAAACAGGATATGCAATTGATATTAGTCCATTTGATGTCGGATTAATAAATGAATTAGAAAATACTCCTACCTATAAATGGTTAATTAATAACTGTTATAAATATGGTTTTATTCTTAGATTTCCAAAAAATAAAACCGAGATAACAACATACCAATTTGAGCCATGGCATTTTCGCTATGTTGGAGATACTGCATATGAAATAATGGCAAATGATCTAACTTTAGAAGAATATATCTTTTCTAATCTAGAAATTTAAAACTCACCATATCCCCATTTTTTCATAAGATATTATAGAGGAGGGATTAGATGAATTATCGACCATACCCTTCACCTAAAAGTCAACAAGGTGAAAGGGTCATACCTTTATTAACTGGATTTGCATTGGGTGCACCTTTTTGGGGAAGTTTAGGACGTCAGTCTTATTATCCTTATCCATACCCATATCCTTATCAATATCCGTATGCATACCCATATAGATATCCATACTATAGGCCATATAGACGTCGTAGATGGTATTAAAATAAAAGCTGCAGTAATTTGCAGCTTTTTATTATTGTCTAACTAATTGTAATTTTAAACCAAATAATTTTCTATATAAGAATATAACAACTATACACACTAAACCCCATTTGATTAAATTGAATGGACCAAATAAAGCAAGTACACCAACAAAATCAAAACCTAGTGGAAATCCTAATAAGTATTCATATACAGGAATAAATATAAAGTAATTATATAATACCATAAAGACAGTTGTTAGAATAACTCCTACAATAGATGTTGCAATAACTTTTCTAAATTCAGGCATCTCATCTTTATCTAATTTTCTAAATGCTATAAATGAAGGAGTTAGAAAAACTAAACACGCGACAATATTCGCAGTTTCATCTAAACCAAAAACAAGTGGTGCAGTTACTGATGGCATTATTATATGAATAATATTAGTAAGTAGGATTACTGTAACTGTTGGTTTTATCCCAAACCATAAATACACCATAAAATATATTAACGCACTTACTTCTACTTTTAAGTAATCTGCGCTAGGAAAAATTGGAATTCCAAATAACATCAAAACACTTGCTAGTGCAACTAATAAAGCTAAGATTGCAACACTAGTAACTGTAGTTTTATCCTTAACTTTATTTCTCTTGTTTACAAATAAATACCCGATCCCTGCAAATATTATAATTACAAATGCATTAAATAGCATCGTTCTTGCAATCGGGAATAGAGTTTCGGCATCTGGATCAGCAACTAATAATTCTTTATAATCCCTAATAATAACATAGTTAACACCAAATAACGCTAGAACAAAAATTATCCCTCCAATTATATAGAGTTTTTTGTTCGTGTTGTTCTTACCTAGATTAATAATTAAACTAACAAGTAAAAAAACACTCGCTAGAATAAAGACTGATGATAATACAATATCATCTCCATGGTTAGTCCAAAATTCACTTAAATACATATTTTTACCTCTCTTATGTATTTCAGAGCAAAAATGCTCGTGAAAATACTTCACGAGCAAAAAAAAGCAAAAATAATATGCCTCTTCTTCCATCTAGACTTTAACTATCGGTATTGGAGTTTCACCAATTCGTGCTAATAATTAGCTCGCGGACTTTACCGCCGGTCGGGAATTACACCCTGCCCTGAAGATTATTTACATTTATTATTATACACTACTAATTATAATTTATCAATAGGTTTAAACAATATTTAAAAGAAAGTGTTTACTTAGAGTATAAAACTTTCTCACTTTTAAACATTCTTACTAAAACAAATACTATAATACTTATATAAAGAACACTAGAACCTAGTATAATCAAGAAATTAATTATGTCAAAATTAAAACTAAGTATATCCTTTAAACCTAAAATTGTATTATATACAGGTATTAAATATACTATTTTTGATGATGAACCACCTGTTGTAAACATTGTTAAAAGGGGAGAGATAATTGCAGCTATATAAACTGGTAAAGCCATAGTTGATGCTTCTTTAATATTTTTTGCTAATGTAGAAAATATTAACAAGATACTAGAAGCAAGTAAAGCAATTAATAGTAAGATTACTATTAAGCCAATAATGTCCATTGCACTATAACTTATAGTTGCATTATCTCCAAGAGCAAACATTGCTTTCGCAAACGGCATGGCTGCTAATAAACCAATGAATGAAGATAAAGCACTTAAAACTGTAATTGTAGAAGTGGAAATAATTTTTCCAATAATTATATTACTTCTCTTAATCGGTAACATTAATAAAGTTGCAAGTGTTCCTCTTTCTTTTTCACCAGCAATTGCATCACTACCAACACCTAATGCACTAGCAAAAATAAATGACATTACCATCATTGGTAAGATCATCGCAAGAATAGACCCTACACTCTCTTGATCAGACTCTAATTTTTCAAATCCAACATTAAATAAATTTGGGTCTATATCTAAATCTTCATAAATATATTTTTGTTGCAACCCAATTATAGTTTGTGCTCTTTCCATTACAGCATAAGCATTTGATGCTGTTGAAACATAAAATACTGATACTTTAGGAAGTGGAGATTTTTGAATATTATTATCAAAATCTTCATCATAAACAAGAACAGCAGCAATCTCTTCATTCAATACTGCTTGCTTTAGATTATTAAGTTCACTTACATCTTCTTTTCTTAAATCAACTTTAAGACTACTTGCAATACTATAAATTGATTCCAATGACTCAGGTGAGTTAATAACATAGATAATACTTGCTTGTTCTTCTCCTTCTTCCATTACTGAGCTTAAACCCACACCAATAAATGCGTAAATCAAAAACAATAGTAGACCAGGAAGAATAAAAGCTGTAATTATTTGTCTTGGAAACTTGAATATTTTATCTAGTTCCTTTTTCACTATCCTAAATATATTCATTGTTTTCCTCCTCACTGTAAAGTTTGAAGAACACACCTTCAATATCTGTATTAGGATACATGTTTAAAACATTATCAACCCTATCACATAATGTAAGTTTTCCGTTTATAATTATCCCTACTCTATCACATATCTTTTCTACAAGATTCATTATATGAGTTGAAATTATAATTGTTCTTCCTCTTTCTTTTAATTCAATTAAATAGTCAGTTACTGTTTTTGCAGTTAAAACATCAAGCCCATTAGTTGGTTCATCAAAGATAATAATCTCTGGATCATGCACTAAAGAGATAGCTATAGATATTTTTTGTTTCATCCCGGTTGATAATTCACCGATTTTTACTTCGCTAAACTTATCTATTCCAAATCTTTCAAACAATTCTTTTTTTCTAGTTTGAATTACTTCTTCATCCAAATCATGGAATCTAGAAAAATAATCATATAGATAATTAGGAGTAAACTGTTCTTCTAATTTTAATTCGTTCGTAAGAAAAGCAATTTTTTTCTTTATCGCTACATCATCTTCTAAATCAATCCCATCAACAGTAATACTACCACTATCTGGCTTTATTAAAGTTGCAATACATCTAAGTGTTGTTGTTTTACCTGCACCATTTGGTCCAAGTAAACCAAATATTTCACCAGCATATGTGGTAAATGATATATCATTAACTGCTATTTTTAGAGGGTTTTTTGTCCGGTTTATCTGCATTTGCTTTTTTGATAAAGTAAATGTTTTTACTAAATTTTTAATTATTATTGTTTCTTTCATACAATTCCTCCAGTAAATTATTTTAAACTTTTTCTATAATTATGTCAACCCTAAAATTAACTTCCACTTGTTAATAGAATTAAAGTAAAGTATAATGTTGATATAATACTATGTTGGAGTGTTTTTATGACTAAAGTTGCAGTAACTAAATGTGATGATTATAATTTAGATATATTAAAAAAGAAAATTACATACTGTTTAGATTTAATTGGTGGATTAGATTATCTCATAAAGAAAGATTCTAATGTCTTTATTAAACTTAATTGTGTTGGTCCTTTTGAACCAAACCTTGGAATCACAACTCATCCAGTTTTTATTCAAGCAGTAATCCAATTAGTAAAACAAAGAACAAATAATATCCTAATTGGAGATAATCCAGCAACAAAAGATATTATTTATACCCTAAAGAAATGCGGTATCTATGATATTATTATAGAAGAAGGTATTGAAATTTTTGACGGTAAAATATCAACAGTTATAGAAAATCCTACATATAATAATTATTCTAAGTTTGAAGTATCAAAACAAATAGTAGATGCAGATTGCTTAATAAATCTTCCAAAACTAAAAACCCATGCTCTAATGTATATGACAGTAGCACAAAAAAATCTTTTTGGTTTAATTTATGGTCTAAGTAAAGCAGCTTGGCATGTAAGAGCAAATAATCCATTAGAGTTTGCAGATGCATTAAATGATCTATATGGTGCTATTTTAAACCAATTTAAGGATAGGATAATATTAAATATTTGTGATGGTATTTTAGGACTAGAAGGAGAAGGCCCATCAACTGGAGGCCTTCCTAAAAAAGCTAATGTTGTTTTAGCATCAACTGATGCAGTTAGTCTCGATAGAGTTGCTTTAGAAATAGCAGGTTTAGATTATGGAAAATATATTCTAAATATTATTGCAAACAAGAGAGGTTACGGAGTTGGTATATTAGATAATATTAAAATTCTAGGAAGCACTTTAACAGAATTTAAAGAATTAAAATTTATTGAACCCGTTAATCCACTAAGTATTTTCGGATTGAGATTATTAAAGTTTAAGTTTATTAGGAATTTAGTTCTAGAACATCCCGTTATTGATAAAAATATATGCATCAAATGTAGTGAATGCGTAAAAATATGTCCACCAAAAACTATGAGAATTAAAAATAAATCCTATCCATCTCTAACAAATAATAAATGTATTCGCTGTTGGTGTTGTGCTGAAGTTTGTCCTAAAAATGCGATATCCAAAAGTAGGCGTCCATTAATAGGGAAACTTACCTTAAAAAATAGATTTTAAAAAGCCCATATTAATTGGGCTTTTTTGGATAATATACAGGGTAGTAAATAATAGGATAGGGAATATACCTTGGAGCATTATATACTCCCAAATAATACGGATAATAGTTGTTTAAAACTGGTTTTGGTATCTTATTTGAAAAATGAGTAAATTCCTCATCTTCTTCATCTTCGTCTTCTTTGTTTTCTTCTTTAGGTGGTGAGAATTTTTTTATATTTTCGTCTACTTTTTTTGATTGATCATAATCTTCATAAATATTGGAGTGAGTGTGTTTTTCTTCTTCAACTACATCTTCAACCTTTTTTAGCTCTTCTTCGCTTTCTTCTATACTTATTCCACTTAAATCATCACCAACAGTAGGATAGTAATCCTCTACAAATGGTTCCATATCTGATACTTCTAATTCCACTGCTTCTGAGATAGTTGGAATTTTTATTTTAGTTCCAGGAATTAATTTATCCCAAACTCTAATATGTTTATTTTCTTCTATTAGTTCATCTTTTGTTAAATTATAAATATATAATATATCATCTAATGATTCTTTAATACGAACAATATGAAACTTCACTTTTATCACCTATTAAAGTTTATGAGGTAAAATAGATTTTATAACAAAAATCGTATTTATAAATACGATTTAGTTTGTTTTTATGAAGTTTTCATTGATTTCATTTTCAAAGTCATCGTCAGCAGGTTCTACAATTTCATTAGATTGAAACACAGTTACTAACATTTTTGTTTCACCTATTATTTCTCCAATTACTTCAAAAATAATTTCAACTTCTAAGCCATCATCAGAAATTTTCGCATTTGTACATGTTGGCTGTTGCAGAATTCTAATAATAATATCTTTTGCATCGTCACTTACATCTTTTACTATTTGTCTTGTTTTAATGGCCTCTTCGTAATTAACTACCTTTTTCGCAATATCAGTTTTAGTATTATTATCATATGCATACCATACATCTATTTCGAAACTTCCTAATAAGCTTATTTTATTTCCATCTACTAAATTTCCTTCAAACTCATGATTGATAACCCAACAACCTAGGATGCTGAAAGCTTCATGATTTGCATTAACTACATCATTTAAACGAATTATTTTTTTGCCTTTGCCTACAACTGCTTTTGTTACAATCTCACGAATTTCATTCATTCATATCCCTCCTCAATAACAATATATTCCTAAACTTGTAATATTGCTACTAGGTATTAATCTATTTTAATATATGAATGCTTCTATTTAAGTATGCCTCTTAAATGCCAAGTAAATGCTTTTTCGATTTTCACTTCAACAATCTTACCAATTAAATCTGCACTACCTTCAAAGTTAACAACCTTTAGATGTTCTGTATAACCTGTTAAGACATTATCATTTTTAATTGATTTACCGTCAACTAATACTTTTACGGTTTGGCCAACAAATCTTTTATTTCCTTTTAGATAACCATCATTAACCATTTTATTTAATTCCAATAATCTTGCTTTCTTTACATTTGCATCTAGAGTATCCTCATAATTATATGCAGGTGTACCCTCACGTGGTGAAAAAATAAATGTGAATGCACCTTCAAATCCTGATTTTTCTACTAAGTCTAATGTTTCTTTAAAATCTTCATCAGTCTCAGTTGGAAAACCAACGATAATATCTGTTGTAAGAGAGATATCAGGAATTAACTTTCTTAATTTTGCTATTTTTTCTAAATAATCTTCTTTAGTATATTTTCTATTCATTTTCTTTAATACACTATTACTACCAGATTGAACAGGTAAGTGAAGATGAGGCATTATATTACCTCTTTTAGCCATAACTTCAATCGTTGCATCATCAAGATCTCTTGGATGTGAAGTTGTAAATCTAATTCTTGGAATATCAATCTTATTTAAGTCATCAAGTAAATTAGCAAATGTATAATTAATATTTAAATCTTTTCCATAAGCATTTACATTTTGACCTAGTAATGTTACTTCCATATATCCACTTTTTGCAAGTTCTTCTACTTCACTAATAATATCTTCTGGGGATCTACTTCTTTCTTTACCTCTAGTATATGGTACTATACAATATGTACAAAACTCATCACAGCCATACATTATATTAACCCATGCTTTAGTGCTATGATCTCTTTTTGCAGGAATCCCTTCTACAATATCTCCTTCTTTAGAAAATACTTCTACAACTCTTTCCTTGCTTAAGTATGCATCATATACATATTCACCAAGTTTATGAATGTTGTGGGTTCCAAATATAATATCAACCTGCGGGTATTTTTCAGTAATTCTAGTTACTACATTTTCTTCTTGTGGCATACAACCACATAAAGCCATTAGTAAATCAGGGTTTTGTTTCTTAAGTCCTTTAATTCTTCCTAACTCACCAAATACACGATTTTCCGCGTTTTCTCTAATAGCACATGTATTAAAGATAATAATGTCTGCATGATTTTCGCTATCAACCCATGTATACCCCATTGCCTCTAAGATACCTGCCATCTTTTCACTATCAGCTAAATTACCTTGGCAACCATAAGTTTTTATTGTATATGTTTTATCTTTACCCAAACCTTCTAGATGAATAGGCAAATTATAATTTATTGTTTGTGTTTCTTTATTTTTTCTTTTCCTCGCTTCTTTTAATGAAGGAGTAAAATACTTTCCATAATCCTTTTCCATGTCTTCACCTTTATCTATTAATATTAATTATTATACTTTATTTTCGCATAAAAATCAATTGTAATCTGAATGAAGCCTTAATCATTATTTTCAATACAAAAGCTTTTTTAATTGTTTATAATCTTATTTTATGATAAAATCTATAAAAAGGAGATTCATATGGAAAACTACTTAGAATACCACTTGAAAAAATATCCAAAAAGTGAAATCCAAGATTTTATCAAACTGATCTATCAAGCAACATTTGGGACTGGGCATATGATAGATAGTCCAGCAAAAAGTCTTACTAGATTAAAAGAAGAAATATCTGCATTAGAAAGTGTTAGTTTCTCTGAAGATTTATATGATTATATAAGCGATGATTATGTAAGAATAAACTTAAGAGTATATAAACATTATAATCTTAATGTTAATCTTCTAAATGAGTCTTTCACAAACACCTCAAATATGTTTGTTGATAATGATAAAATATTCACTGAAGAACTAAACAAATTAAGAACTTTCTTAATTAATAATGGCTTTGATAGTGAAGAAGTTGAACGAAACTTTTTAGACTATTCTACAAAAGAATATCCAGCAGTACATCATACAAAAAGTTATCACGATGAATATAAACCTGCTTATAGAGTTATCCATCAAAATTTTTTAAGCGAAGAAATTCAATATTATCAAGTTAGACATTTCCTTGAAAACTTTGATAAATCAAAAGTTAACTTCTTCGCAATCGAAGGAAAAGCAGGCAGTGGTAAATCAACACTTGCAAGTCTTCTTGAAAAAGATAACGATGTAACAATTATCCATATTGATGATTTCTTCGATGATGCAAACTCCCAAATTGGAGTTAATTCTCTCAGGATTGTGAAAGAAGTAATTAATCCAGCAGTAATAGGTAAACCTCTAAAATACCGTAAATTTAACTGTTCAACAAAAACATTTAGTGAAGTAAAAATAGATTGTCTTAATCCATTTATAATTATAGAAGGTGCATATAGTGCTAATCCAGTTTTAGAAGAGTATTATAAGGGTATAATCTATTTAAATGTTAATGAAGAAACTCAACACAATAGACTTATTAGAAGAAGTAAACATCTGTATCCCAAATTTGTTAATGAGTGGCTTCCTAGAGAAAATAAATATTTTCTAAATTACAACATCTTTAGAAAATCAGATATCATAGTATAAAAGGTGATGATCATTTGATCTTCACCTTTTTATAATATTAATTAATATTTTATAAATTATGCAAATAATATAAATGTATAGGAGGACATATGAATTCTAAAATTTATATATCTAATTACATTTACATTGTTGCTTATTTTATCATTGCATTACTAATCGATCATATTGGAGTATTCTCAATAGAGCGTAGATTTTATATAAAAGACATTTCAATTTTTATAGTATTTATTATTTTTATATCTACTATTATATTTCTTTTAAATAAACTTTTTGGAAAAATACTTGCTATAATACTTCTGCTGTTTCAAGCATTTCTAAATGTAATATTTAAATTAGTCTACATTATGCAAGGACAAACAGTCTTTTCATTCTCTCAACTTAAATTTATCGGTGAAGGAAGAGAAGTTATTACTAAATTAAAATTAGATTATTTATTAATCCTAAATTACATAATGCTTATTGTGCTTTATATTATATTCGCATATATTATCAAATTTAAGAACAATAAACCCAAAAAAATTACTTATCCAAACTTCCTCATTAGATTACTATCTATTATTTTAATTTCAGTTGCCACATTTTCTAGCTTAAGTAGCTTAGCTATAAACACATATTTTGACTATGACAATAAAGCATATAGCCCCCCAAAGACCTATAACTCTTATGGTGTAACTGCGAATGCTTTAACTGAATTATTTAATTATAAAAACACACCTCCTATTATAGATGAGAATGAAGTATTAAATTTTCTTTTCGAAGAAATTAAAACTAATAAAGGTATTTCAAAAAATAATAATCTAATTGTTATTTTAGCCGAAACTTTTGAATGGTATAGCTTTATCCAAGATGAGAATTTATATCCAAATGGTTTAACAAATCTAACTAAAACAGAAATAGAATATCTCCTTCCTAATCTTACTTGGTTTTACGATAATAGTTTAAAGATGACTAATTACTACAGTAAAGAAACTACCCTCTATAGTGAAAATTTAGTTCTTTTAGGACATCATCCATATAAAACAATTCCAACTTATGATCACACCTTTAGTGACTATAGTTATAGTTTGCCTAATATGTTTAAAAATGAGAATTATCAAACAAACTATTTTCATAATAACAATATTTACTTTTATGGAAGAGAAACCATAATGCCATTGTTTGGATTTGATAATGTTTATGGTCAAGAGAGATTATTAAAAGAGTTTGAAAATGAATTAGATTATTCTAAATTAAAACTAAAGGATTCCTATATTACAAAAATAACTGATTTTTCAATGTTTGATGTTGCGAAAGAAATAATGTTTCCGCTTGATAAAAAGTTCTTTACTTTTATAACTACTCTAACGATGCATGGTTCTTATGAGTCAGTTAGAGATAGCCTTAAAGCTGAGTATGAAAAAATTGATTCCTTAGATTATGATATTTTTCCTAGAACCAAAGAAGGTAGATATTTTAAAAATTATTTTGCATCAGTTATTAACTTTGATAGTGCTATTGGAACCATGATAAATTATCTAGATGAAAACAATTTACTAGAGAATACAACAATAATACTTCTATCTGATCACCATGCTTATTCAAATAATTTAACATACTATGTTAGAGATAAAACATTCTATGATCCAATTGTTTTTAATGTACCATTTATGATTTATGATAAAAACTTAAGTAATGGCATTATAGATAAATTCACTACTAACATAGACGTTCTTCCAACAATATTTGATATTTTGGGAATTGACCATTATAGCAATTTCTACTATGGTTATTCAATATTCGACGATAGACAGAGTATTTCTTACTCTTATTATTATGATAGTTTCCAAACAGATAAAATATTGTTTAAGTCAATGGATAATATTATTTATATTGATGATAACTTAAACAACAATTATCTCTTAAGTGTAGAACAAAATATCAATACTCTTTTTGAAAAAATTAAATATATTGATCAGTGGTATTACTACTATAGCAAAAAAAAGGTTTAACAACCTTTTTTAATTTTCAAAATTTTCTAATTCAAAAAATTCTATAATCTTTTCAATCGGAGTTGCTCCCCCTTTTACAAACTCTTCTTCTATCTCTTCGTCTTCTGACACAAATCCCCAAGTGTTAATGCCAACAAGTTGATAGTTTTCATTTATAAGCATACTACCGCTACTTCCCTTATAAATAAATGCATTATGAACTATTACTTCATAATCAACATTTTTTATCTTTGAAAAAGCTAATATTTTCCCAGCTGTAATTATGTTTTGTTTTCCTGCTGGACTTCCTACTGAGAATACTGTATTTGAGATTACTGGATTTTCTTCAGCTAAATCTATAACTGTAAGTTCACTAGTTGTTTTGAACTTAAGGATTGCAAGATCATAATCTTCATTCTTCACAAGAACTTCCGCAATTATTTCTTCATTATTGATATCTTCAATTTTATATTCATGTTTATAATTATCATCTAAATGAATAACGTGAGCGTTTGTAAGAACATAATAATGATTTTCAGTATTAATAACTTCTTTCTTAATTATTACACCACTACCATATGCCTTATAAGGCCCATCAACTCTTTGTAAGAATTCTATTTTGTATGTAGATGTATTGATTTTCACATTAGCATTCATAATTACTGTACTAATATGGTTAAGAGTTGAAGTAGAAATTCTTGTTTCAAATATATTTATATTACATGCACTTAAGATGGTTAGTAATAATAGCATTAATCCTAGTATAAGTTTATTTTTCATGTTTACCACCATGTATTATTATAAATTCTAAAAAAGTATTCATCATCTGTTATTGCAAAACATTCTAAATCATGAAGTGAACCATCATATAAAAGATAGCCTTTTTTTCTTCTGCCTTCATATGTTAGTCCTAACTTTTCACATACCCTACTTGATTGCTGATTTGAAGTAAAAGTTGTGCATTCAATTCTCTTTAACCCTAATACTTCAAACCCCCATCTAATAATATATTTAGATGCTTCAAGTGCATAACCATTACCCCAGTATCTTGGGTTAATTGTATAACCTAATTCAGCTTTAAAATCTTTTGTATAAGTATGAAGTTCAACTGTACCAATCATTTTATTTTCTTCTTTTAAGATGATTGCATATACCCCAGGCTGTCCGTATTTTTTTTTGCTTTGGAATAGTTTTATTGTAGCTTTTGTTTCACTAAGTGAACTATGTGGTTGCCAACCTGCAGTTGGTCCTACATTATCAAGTCTTGCATACTCATACATATCATATGCATCAATCAATTCGATTTCTCTTAAAATTAAACGAGGAGTCTCGATAAAATCTAAATTCATTTATATCATTCCTTTATCTTATTATATAGTTTAAACTGCCCTTTTGCAACAAAAAAACATCGAAAATCGATGTTTATTTTCTATGCTCAACTATTAGTTTGATGGCAGTTCTTTCTTCTCCATCAATCAAGATATCACTAAAAGCGGGTATGCAAATCAAATCTTTTCCCGTAGGTGCAACATAGCCGCGGGCAATTGCAATTGACTTGATTGCTTGATTTAATGCTCCAGCCCCTATAGCTTGAATCTCAACAGATTGTGTTGTTTTAAAGGCATTTGCTAGTGCTCCTGCGACTGAATTTGGTTTTGATTTTGATGAAACTTTTAATACATCCATAACTATCCTCCTGTAATATTCGTCATAAAATTATATTCAATAAAATATGTTTTATGCCTTATACAGGATTTATTGTATCACTTTAATAATGTCGATTTTTGTCGCTTTTTTTGTATTTTCATTTATTTCTACTAAAATAGCATTGAATTGTTTTTTTCCGGTATCTTGTGGTGAAAATCTTTGTCTAGAATCATTAATATATCTATCAATAATTACTTCCTTTTTTACACCTATCACACCATCAAGTGGTCCAGTCATCCCTACATCCGTAATATATGCTGTCCCATTTGGAAGTATTCTTGCATCATTAGTTTGCACATGTGTATGAGTTCCATAAATGACTTGAATTTTTCCATCAAATGCATGACCATAAGCAACTTTTTCACTTGTTGTTTCTGCATGGAAATCACAGATATAAATGTCACTTTTCACATTCTCTAATACTTCAATTGTGCTTTTAAATGGACAAGCATTTTCTTCACTCATAAATACTTTCCCGATCATTTGCATAATTGTAATTTTAATATTGTTATAATTAATTGTAACATAGCCTTTGCCAGGAGAACCTTCTGGAAAATTATATGGTCTTATGACATTATTTACATCATCAATATAATTTAAAATGCTCTTATTATGATATGCATGGTTTCCTAATGTAATTACATTAACACCTTGTTCTAGATACCATTTATAATGGCCTTCATTCATACCTTTACCATGAGAGGTGTTTTCTCCATTAACTATTAAAAAATTAATTTTTTCTTTTTCTTTGATGGCTTTCACGTTTTCTTCAAAACTAGCTCTACCTAGTTTAGAGAAAACATCGCCTACTATTAATACTTTCATATACACTCCATAGTATAAATTATAACATAATGGACCATCCATATCAAGTCAAGCAAATGAAGATTTTTAATATATATTATTAGTATTTACCAACAAATAAAAAGAAAACTTTTAAATTGAAATATGGCTTTGAAAATGTTATAATACTAGTGAAAGAATGAAAACGTTATATTAATGTTTATTCTAAATTATTTATAAAGGAGAGGTGTATGAAGAAAGGTATTTTATTACTTATTTTTCTTATTGGATTTGTTCTAATCGGCTGTAATAGTGTTGATTTAGAATTAAAAGTTGCTGAAAAAAATGTAACTGTTGAAGTTGGTGATACTCATCAAATTAATGCAACAGTAGAAAACGATGATAAAGCAGTTATAAAATTTACTTCTAATGATACGGAAGTAGTTGAAGTAAATGCAAGTGGTTTAGTGACAGCTAAAAATGTTGGTACTGCTAAAATTACAGTTACTGTTGAAGGTCATAACGATTTAAAAGCTACAGTTAATATAACTGTAGAACTTGGTGATGTTGCAGACCAAATTACAGTTGAAGGACCAGAAACAGTTGTTGCTGGTGAAACAATCAAATTGACTGCTGTTGACAAACTTGATAGTGGTAACGGAATTATGTGGATTGCTCTAAATCCTGAGATTGCGAAAATTGCGCAAGACGGAACTGTTACTGGAGTATCTGCTGGAACTGCAGGTTTTGAAGTTCACTCAATGGAAAATGGCTTTAATATTACAATTGAAATTGAAGTAACAGAAGCTGAAGTTGCTGAAGTTGCTGTAAAAGCAAATGTTAATGGCGATAAAATTAAAACAACTGCAAATTATAAATTGACTGCAACTATTACTCCAGCTGCTGCTGACCAAGAAGTAGTTTGGACAACAAGTGATGATAGTATTGCATCAATCGATGATAACGGAAATGTAACAATTTCAACTTATGGTGAAGTAACATTTACTGCTACATCTGTTAAAAACGAACAAAAACTTGCAGAGCACACTGTAGAGTTTTACTGGGATGCAATGGACTTATTAGATTATGTAATGGTAGCTAGCCCAATTATTGACTTAGAAGTTTTAGGATGGGGTTGGGAAGCTAATTACAATCCGTATGAAACAAAAGTATTAGGAAGCGTAAGTAATTTCTATTTTGGTGAATATCCAGAATTCACATATATTATCCCTGAAGGAAAAGGAAACCGCCCTGGTACTAAAATGACATCAATCGAATTTATTACAGTTCATGATACTGCAACAGGTTCACCTGCAGGTAACGGTAAAATGCACTCTGACTTAGTACAAAACTTTGATGCTTCTTGGCATTACTCAATTGGTAATGATGGTGTTTATAAACAACTTCCAGATGAAGAAGTAGCATATCATGCTGGTGATGGTTCTAGAACATATAAACTTAACGATACTGGTATAAAAGCTACATCAAAAATTAAACCAGCTCAAGGAATTGATGCTCAAGGTTATTACACATTAAATGGAGAAAAAACATTAATTAAAGCTCCTACTAATGGATCTACTATTCTTACAACTGCTCATATTAATGATTATGGTATTTATATGGAAGTTGGTCCAAATGGAAATTGGTGGATGAATGACTCTTGGTATTCAAGTAGCTATGGATTAATTGGAAATCATGGTGGAAACAGAAATAGTATCGGAATTGAAAGTAGTATGAACTATGGATCAGATCTATACTTAACTTGGCATTACCTTGCAAAGAAAGCTTCAAGACTTGCTTTAGAACATGAATTAGGTTTAGATAGAATTGTTACACATCATTTCTTTAGTGGAAAAGATTGTCCTATGACACTTAGAAAAAATGATTTGTTCGATAACTTTAGATTAATGGTTGAAGCTGAGTACTTAATGAATAAATTCTTAGGTGATTATACATTTAATTTTGTATCTAACAATCCTGACTTAGTAGATAATCATGGTAAAATTATTAAATTACCTGATACTACAACACAAGTAAGTTACCTTGTAAATGTATCAAATGCAGAAACAGGATTTAACCAAAGTAAAATTTATTACTCAACTATTCCTGCACAATAAAACAAATAAAACCAGTAGCCATTTAGTTACTGGTTTTTATTATGCAAAAAAGGAGTTAAACCTTAGTCTAACTCCATATTTTCAAATCTTATTTCGCAACTTCTTGAACTCGTGTCTCACGAATTACAGTTACTTTAATTGTACCAGGATAGTTTACATTGTTTTCTATCTTTTGGCGAATATCTCTTGCTAACTTATGAGCTTCAATATCTCCAACTTCTTCTGGTTTTACTAAAATTCTTATTTCCCTACCAGCTTGTAAAGCAAATGATTTATCAACACCTTTAAACTCATTACAAATCTCTTCAAGTTTTGTTAGACGTTTAATATAGTTTTCTAATGACTCGCTTCTAGCACCAGGTCTTGCAGCACTTAATGTATCTGCAGCAGCTACTAGGTGAGAAATAATTGAAGTAGCTTCATGGTCACCATGATGTGAGCCAATTGCATCAATTACTTCAGGGATTTCTTTAAATCTATGAGCTAATTCAAGCCCAATTTCTACATGGCTTCCTTCCATTTCGTGGTCAACTGCTTTTCCAATATCATGAAGTAATCCAGCTCTTTTAGCTTTAACTTCACTTAATCCGATTTCAACAGCTAACTTCCCAGCCAAGAATGCAACTTCCATTGAATGAGCTAATGCATTTTGACCATAACTTGTACGATATTTTAATCTACCAATTAATTTCACCATCTCAGGGTGAACTTTTCCAATTCCTACTTCGAAGACTGCTTTTTCACCAGCTTCTCTAATTTCTGTATCTAATTCTTTTTTAAATTTTGAAACTAATTCTTCTATTCTAGAAGGCTGAATTCTACCATCAGCAACTAATGTTTCCATAGTTCTTCTGGCGATCTCTCTTCTTACAGGGTCGAAACATGATAGCACTACTGCTTCTGGTGTATCATCAATAATAATATCAACACCAGTTGAAGCCTCAATCGCTCTTATATTTCTTCCTTCACGGCCTATTATACGGCCCTTCATTTCATCATTCGGTAGCGGAACAACAGATACTGTTTTTTCCATTACTGCATCAGCTGCATATTGTTGAATCGCATTCGCTAGTAGACTTTGCGCCTTACGATTAACTTCTAATTTTGCTTTTTCTTCAGCTTCTTTAATTACCGCAGCAATCTCCAAAGTCATATCCTCTTCTACACGATCTAAAATAATTTGCTTGGCTTCTACTATAGATAAACCAGAAACCTCTAATAGTTTTTGGTTTTGTTCTTCTATTAATTCATCCAACTTGCTAGATTGTTTCTCGAGATCTGCTCTAATATTATCGATTCTTTCTTCTTTTTGATTTAAAGATTCTTCTCTCTTATCTAAATTTATTAAACGATTGTCGATTCTCTCCTCACGTTGTGATAATTTGTTTTCCAAATCTGAAGCAGCTTTACGTCTTTCTCTTATTTCACGTTCTGCTTCTTGTTTAAAATTACGAATCTCTTTTTCATTTTCTTGTTTTAATTTAAAAATTTCTTGTTTTGTTTCAACTAAAACTTTTTTACGATTTTCTTCAACAGCTTTATTGGCATCTTCTATTAATTTTTCTGCAGATTTACCTGCTTTATCATATTGTTTTTTGAAAAATAAATAGCCTAAGCCAGTTCCTAAAACTAATAGCAATATGGAAGCAATAATATAACCAAGAACTTGCCAAGCACTTAGTAAGAAAATTACTAATACTTGCATTTATATTACCTCCAAATATATTAAATATTCATTAATTCAATTATTGTCTACTTATATATTATACATTATTAACGTTTTCAAGTCAATTGAAATATATTTTAATTAAATAAATCAAATGACAAAAAAACCAAGGTTATACCTTAGTCTTCTGTTTTAATGCTTCTCTAATTTTATTATCAATTTCTTTAAGAAGGTTTGGATTTTCACGTAAATATGTTTTTACATTTTCTCTTCCTTGTCCTAGTTTCTCATCATTATATGAGAACCATGACCCGCTCTTCTTAACAATCTCATTATTAACTGCTAAATCAAGAACTTCTCCTTCGTAAGATACACCCTTACCATAGATTAAATCTACTTCACATACCTTAAACGGAGGTGCAACCTTGTTTTTAACAACTCTAATTCTTGTAAGGTTTCCTATAATTTCAGTTCCGTCTTTAATAGCATCTACTCTTCTTATATCTAATCTAATAGTTGCATAGAATTTTAATGCTCTTCCTCCTGAAGTAGTTTCTGGAGAACCAAACATAACTCCAACCTTTTCTCTTATTTGATTTATAAAGATTGCAATTGTATTACTTTTTGAAATAACCCCGCTTAGTTTACGCATTGCTTGAGACATAAGTCTTGCTTGCATCCCAATATGAGTATCACCCATATCACCATCAATTTCTACCTTTGGAACCAAAGCTGCAACAGAGTCAATTACAATTACATCAATTGCTCCACTTCTAATTAAGTGTTCTGTAATCTCTAATGCTTGTTCACCAGTATCTGGTTGAGATAAAATCAAGTTGTTAACATCAACGCCAAGGTTCTTCGCATAGTTTGGATCAAGCGCATGCTCTGCATCAATAAATGCAGCATATCCTCCACGCTTTTGCGCTTCCGCAATTGCATGAAGTGCAAATGTTGTCTTACCACTACTTTCAGGACCATATATTTCTATAATCCTACCTCTTGGGTATCCACCAACACCAAGAGCCATATCTAGGGAAATGGAACCAGAAGGGATAACATCGATATCTCCTACTGCCTTATCTCCAAGTTTCATTACAGATCCCTTACCAAATTGTTTTTCTATCTGTTTAAAGGCATCTTCTAATGCTTTTATTTTTACTTCTGACATAAAATTCTCCTTATTTACTGTTTATAATCAATTCTTTATTTTTTATAAAATAATCTATTCCAGATATTAAAGTCAATAATCCAGCAACGCTTATTACAATTGTTAGAGTTAAATCTCTAGCAAAACTACCTAAGAAAGAAAATGGGTAAGCATTAAGTAGGAGGATTATTATCATCAACATTTGTGATACAGTTTTTAATTTCCCAAGATTACTAGCTGCTATTACAACATTATTGTCAACCGCAAGCAATCTCATTCCAGTAACCATAAACTCCCTTGCAAGAATAATAGTAACTACAAATCCTAAACTAAAATTAAATACTGTAAATCTGCCAACCTCTAATAAAAAAATCATTGCAGATAATACTAATAATTTATCTGCTAATGGATCCATAAATTTTCCAAAGTCAGTAATCAAATTATGCTTTCTAGCAATATATCCATCTAGAAAATCTGTTATTGATGCAATAACAAAGATACTTAAAATAATAATCTCTTTTAAAGTTACGAATACCTCTGTACTTCCAAAAACAATAACCGTATCGAAGTAGGAAATTAAAGATACTATTATAATCAATGGAATAGCAAACATTCTTCCAATTGTTAATTTATTTGGTAAATTCATAAATACACCTTTCATTACTTTCTAATATTAATTATACTACAATTTTGAGGTTTAGTAAACAATTACAAATTTTTTTCAAAAATGCTTCTAGCGCTAATAATTCCGCTTGCCCAAGCAAAATGAAGATTATAACCTCCACTTGAACCATCAATATCTAAAACTTCACCAATTAAATATAGATCTTCAATTATCTTTGATGAAAAATCTTTATTAATATCATTCATTGCAACACCACCTAAGACTATTTGTCCTTGATTAAAACCATAATTACCAACAACCTTAAACCTTAAGTCATGAATCGTTTTTAAGATTTTACCCAATTCATAATTACAAGTCTTCACAATATACATTGCTAACATTTTAGGAAGTAAGCTACCCAAGATATCAAGTATATTTTTCTCGCCTATGAAACTTAAGATATACTTATCAATATCTTTATAGTCACTAAATAAGTCAATACTAATAATACTGTTTATATTTACATGTCTTGATAAATTTAATACCAAAACACCAGACAAACCTTTATCTTTAAATAGTATTTCTCCTTCTTCAAAAAATACAACATTATCATCATTTATAACACTAGCCTTACACTTAACTCTTATGCCCTGTAATGACTTAGTGTCTTCTTCTACCTTTAAAGCAACTAAACCAGGTTCTAACTTGGTTATACTATGTCCTAATCTTTTTAAGACATCATATAAATTTGTTGTCTCTTGAGCAATACTTCCGCTTGCAACAACGACATAATCTGCTTGAAATTTATCACTTTTTGTAATAACACTAAATCTATCTTTTTTAATTATATCAATAACTTCTTGATCACATTTTATTTCTATACTACCTTTATCTAATTCATACCTTAAAGTATCAATAACAGTCTTAGCAGATTCACTATATGGATATAGTCTAGTAGAATTATCATTCTTAAGCAATAAACCAATGCCCTTAAAATAATCTAAAACTTCGCTAGGCTTAACTTCATTATATAATTCTTTTATAAAATTATAATGATTATAGAACTTTGGATCCATATCTTTATTACTGATATTACATCTACCATTGCCAGTCTTCATTAGTTTCTTTAATATCCTATCATTCTTTTCTAGTATTAAAATATCTACTTCTCTTTTTAAACTTCTTAAATATAAAGCATGCATCACACCTGATGCACCACCACCAATAATTATTACTTTCATTTTTTCACCCAATTAATTATATCATTTTAATAGTATTTTGACTAGAAAAAACATCGCATTAAGCGATGTCATTTTCCAGATACAAACGATTCAATAATACCAAAAGTATAATCAAATAATCCACTAATAGCCTTCTCACCAGTTTTTGCTAAATCATTTGTGATATTAGGATTTATTCCTGTATTATCTTGGCCTGGTTTATAATTATTATTCGGGTCTGTAATTTGCTCCTCAAAATTATCTATCCTATCTTCAAGTTCTTTACTTTTTGTATCCTTTGAAGTTACTCCTAATTCCATACCAATGAAAAGTGCACAAAGAATTAAAAATATATATATAAATTTTTTCAATTTATCCTCCAAACAGTTTAAAAATGCTAGTAAACTCTTTTATATTAAAATTAAATAGGATAGAAATAAAGTAATCAAATAAGATCCCTATGAAGCTGTCACTACTCTTTAAGCCTAAATGATTATCTATCAAACTAACATAGTCAGTATTTTTAATTAAATCTAATAAATCACCACTAAGTAAATTATAAATAAAGCTAACTAATCCTAATATAATAATAAATATAAATTTCACTTTAATCATAATATATCTTATGTAAGATTAAATATAAATATGAAATAATATTACTATTAGGATATAATATAATTATTATCTACAATTGAATGAAGTGCTCTATCTATTGATGAACTAATTACCTGCGATAAATCTGCTATATCTAAATCAACTTCCTTAGGTGTAACCATTAAATTATACCCGTTTGGAGTTAATACTTCTTGTAGTAATGCTAGTTTCTCTTCCTCATTTAGAATTCCAAATTCACCTAATAAATGTTTTGTTTGTTTTTCTGTCGGTAAACCTAGATTCTCTTCGTCTAGTTTTTGAGGACTAACTACTAACTTATCACTCGGTTCTGCTTCTTTATTTAGTTTCTCATTAAAATATTTTAATAGTAGATCAATCGTATCACTAGCAATTGTAACAGCATCTACTACAGTAGGTACCCCAATAGCTATTACAGGTATCCCCATTGTTTCTTTACTTAGTTCTTTTCTAGTATTCCCAACACCAGATCCTGGAGAAATTCCTGTATTTGTAACTTGGATTGTTTTATTTACTCTAGAAACACTTTTTGCAGCAAGTGCATCTACGACAACAATATAATCTATTTTTATTTTATTAACTATTGCTTCAATAATATCAAATGTTTCAATTCCTGTATTGCCCATAACACCAGGAGCTACAGCACTCACATCACTAATACCCTCAGAAACTTCTTCAGGGCTTAAGATAAACATATGCCTTGTAACTATTACATTATCAATTACCATAGGGCCTAGTGCATCAGGGGTTACATTTACATTACCTAAGCCAACCACTAAACCTTTATGGCTTGGATTAATATTTTCAATCTTCATTACTTCTTTTATTATTAATGTTAGTGCATCTTCGCATTTCTTAAGATCATCATTATCATGAGTCTTTATTGCTTTTGTATCTAGTGCATAATATGCTCCAGGTTTTCTACCGAGTTCTTGTGCCGCGTTTTCTGAAATAACAGTTCTTCTTATAATAAGTTTGTCTTGTTCAAATTCTTCGTTTATAACATCATTTGCATTACTAATTCTTTTTATATCTAAAGATTCAAATGCTAAATCAGTTCTTACTTGAAATTTCTCCAAATTCATTTTTAATCACCTCAAATGTATTTTTAACCAAAATTTGCTTTTCATTATAAAAACTTTGATTATATTTTTCTTGATTTTTTGCTTTGTTTTTGGTACAATAGGTTGTATGTCATTTGGAGGTATAAACATGGCTAATATTAAACAACAAGCTAAACGTAATTTAACAAATGAAAAGAAAAGACTACAAAATGCTGCATTCAAATCTTCAATTAGAAGTTCAATTAAAAAATTCGAAGTAGCAGTTCAAAATAATAACTTAGAAGAAGCTAAAACAAACTTTAATCTTGCTTACAAGAAATTAGATAAAGCTTTATCTAAAGGTCTATTTCATAAGAATCATGTGAACAGAGTAAAATCACATATTTCTAAATTATTAAATACAATAGCATAAAAAAACATCCATTTAATATATGGATGTTTTTTTATATCTACATGTCATAAATTATAAAGCAAATAAGAATAGTTCAAATCCAGCTTTAATATCTACTTTACCACTTTTCATTTGATAATCTAGATCCCCTAGTTTAATAATATATTCTCTTACCTTATCAATATCTAAATTTCTTGCATTTCTTACCATGTAATATGCTCTACCTGGGCTTACTTTAAGCATTCTTGAAACATCTGCTTGTTTAAACCCCTCTTGGAGAATTGTGTTTACTAGATAAATTTCTCTCATACTTTTCGATACTAAAGAGAATAAATAATAAACATCATTTCCGCTTTCAATTAATTCTTTATATAAACTAATAATCTTTGATTTATTTTGTTCAACAATTGCATTTGATAAGGAGAATACATCGTTTTGAATTTCTTTTGCAACGACTTTATTAATTACTTGTGTTGTTATAACTCCACTTGGACCAACATAAGAAATCAATTTATCAATTTCGTTTTTCGCATTAATTAGATTCTTTCCTACCATATTATAAAAAGTTCTAACAGCATCATCTTTTATATCTACACCGCTAATTGCACATTGTCTTTTTATCCAACCATCAATTTCAATATCCGATAACTCTTTGGTTTCCACAGCATTAGGAAGCTTTTTTAATCTTTTTACAATCTCTTTTCTTTCGTCTAATTTTATATTATTTGCATCAATTATAAAATAAGTAGTTTCCATTGGACTTTGTAAATAAGAGTTAAATGCTGCCATTTCTTTATCATTTAAACTAGTTTCACTTGATAAAAATCTTGGGTTCTTACATACCACAACTTTTTTATCAGTCAAAAAAGGCATTGTTATTGCATCTTGGAGAACAGATACTATACTAACTTCATCTAAATCATAAGTAGTAATATTGTATTCATCAGCCTTTGTTTCTCTAATTAATCTTTCAATCTTGTTTTTTATTATTAAGCTTTCTTCTCCATAATAAAAATATATATTTCCCATTTAACCCTCCAATGTACTAATTTCAAGAATTTGGAGTGTGTTTTCCTCATAATCAAAGTTAATAATAATTAAATTGTATTCATCCATATTATCTGGTAAAGCAAAAGTTTTATTTTCTAAATCATAAATTAATGAGATATCAGATCCAGGTAACATTACTTCACTAAAGTATTCTTCTAAAAGGTCAATGTTTTCTTGTTTAAACCTTACATCCATTCCATTAATAAATTCTAAAGCATCAGCTTCACCTAATTTATATACTATATCATTATTAACATAATCTCTAAAAGAAACTCCAGTAAATTGACCATCCATAATTAAAATACTATAAAATGCAGGTTCCACATTGGGGATATCAACATTTACTATTTCTGAAATTCTTTCTGCACTTTTATTTGCATAGTCTTTGGTTATCAAATCATTTGTTAGACCAATACCACCTATTAATAATGCAAGCACACCAAGACCAACAGCCCAACCATTAAATTTATTTTTATGTTTAATAAAATTGAAGATAGCATAGCCAAGTGCACCAACTGCAATTATTAATGATATTACAGGAAAAACACCACTTAAGATTAATGAAAATCCAACAGCTCCTAAACTAATCCAAAACACCATTTTATCATCTGGAATATTCGTTACCGGGTTGTTTTGAAATCTTGAAGCTATAATATCCTCTTCTTCACCAAAATCTCTTTTAAGTCTTGCACCACATGATAAACAAAATTTATCATTAGTACTTACTTCACTATTACATATATGGCAAAATTCTTTTTTCTCTTCGGTTCTTAAAGTAGCAGAACCACAAGAATTACAGAATTTATCATTTTCATTTAATTCGTTATTACAAATATGACATCTCATATGTTCTTCCTCCGACTTATTAATATATTAATATATGCAAACTTATATGTCAAGCAAAATCTAAAAGACACCTCTATTACCGGTATGATACTAGGGTGCCTTTTTATATTCTCATCAGATGTGAAACAAAAAATTTTCGCATCTAATGTTCTTTAATATTCTTTACTTTATGGTTTCAAATATACTCTTATTTTTCTTATACTTATATATTATAGAATAATCTATATCTGTTCTATATGTTTTTACATTATACTTATTTAATACTTCTATAGTTGGAGAGTGAGGAAATGCAAATTTTTCTACTCTTCCTGCCATTATTACAGCATACTTTGGCCTTAACTTTTCAATAAGATAAGCTGATGTTGAAGTTGAACTACCATGATGGGCAATTTTTATAACATCAACATTTATATTTACACTTAAAATTTTATTTTCCACAGCTTTTGTTACATCTCCTAAAAAGAGGAAATGTAGACCACCAAATTTTGTATAAATTACAATACTATTATCATTATCATCATTATAATAATTATCGGGATGAAGCACATAAAACCTTATTCCACCACATTCTAACTCATCACCAGCTCTTACCTTAATTATATTACTTAAATTTTCTTTATTAAAGAAATTATTTGTAACACTACTATCATATGCACTTATAACTAAATTATTAACTTTTATTTCTTTTAATATATTATTTGCTTCACCATTATGATCTAAATGATTATGAGTTAGTATAAGATAATTTAATTTCTTAATTCCTTGTCTTTTTAAGTATGATGTCACTTCATTATTTGATCCATCTCCTGTATCAATTAAAGCAAAACATTTATTTCTATTATCTATTAGAAGACTACTTTCTCCATTTTCAAGATCTAAAAAATGAATCTCTTGTTTTGGAAAGATATATATACTATTACTGAAAATAAACAATAATAAAACAAAAACAACTACAAATCCAGTTCTTAGCTTTTTAATATAATAAACTCTTATTAAAGAAAATAAAAAGAGAAAATAAAAAATTATAAACATATTTTTAAAATATGGAAACTTTAAATTTATTATAAAATATCTAGAGAAAAATAAAGTTATCTTATCAAAAGCAATTATCAACAAATCATAAAGCTTACTAAATAAAGGAAAGACCAATATAAAAAATGAAATTGGTAAAATTACAACTTCAACTAACTCAATAAATATAACATTGCTTATAGGACTAAGCATATTTATCTTGCCATTAATATTTATAACTAATGGGAAGGTTACTAAATTAGCAAAAATAGATATTATTAATACTTGCAAATACTTATTATACTTTTTAAATAAATCCCCTATTACAACAATAATTGTAGAAGAGATAAACGATAAGTTAAATCCTAAGTTATAATAATAGAGTGGGTTATATGTTATTAAAATAATAAATATTATAGATATTATATCTAGTGTACTTAATCCTAGTTTTTGTTTTTTATTAATCAAAGAAATATAATACATCATACTTGCTCTTAGAACAGATGCAGAAAAACTTGTTAGAACTAAATATACTAATAAAAAGATTGAATTTATTATCTCAATCTTATTTTCTTTTATCCGAAAGAATTTTAGTGCTTTTTCAAGTAATCCAATAAAAAGAACAATATGTAATCCACTTACTGCAAATAAATGTAAGATGCCATTATTCATAATTGCTTCCTTGAAATCTGAATCAATATCATCAAGTTCGCCAACAACCATAGCTTTTAAAAAGACTGTAGATTTATAAGAAAAATAATTTTCAAGATACTTCTTAAAATAATGTTTTATTACATTAAAAGTAAATCGGTTCTCAACTATTTCAATATTCTTTGCAAGCATTGTACAAAAGATTCGATTATGTTTTAAATATTCACTATAGTCAAATCCATTTTTGACTCGTGAACCCATATTATCCAATGTTTTACCTTGTACATTGATAATATCTCCATACTTAATTTCATAATTGTTATAATCATATACAATATATTTTCTATTAAAAGATTGTAATGTTAACTTTTGTCCATCATTACTGTCTTCAATCCCTATTACTTTTCCACTTAATTCTTCTAGATATGTATATTCATAACTACATCTTAAGTATAAGAAATTTAGGCTAATAAAGATTGAAAAAGTAATACCGATATAAAAAATAACTTTAGTTTTTTTATAAAGATAATAAAGATAATATCCTAAAAATATTATACAAATTATATTAGTATAACTTATTAAAACTAACAAAAGTAAAAAAGCTAACAAAAAATAATTGTTTAATAAATCTTTATAGACAGATGAATTCTTTATTATCGCTATATATTTTTTCAGTAATCCCATCTACATTACAAAGTTCTTCAAGACTCATGAAATATCCATGTTTATTTCTATAATCAATAATATTTTTAGCTTTTGATTCACCTATTCCAGTTAATTTTGTTAACTCATCAATTGATGCAGTATTTATAGATATCTTTTCTATTTTACTATTTCCCGCTTTTTTAAACACATTAACAATCATGCCATCTTCTAAAAGTGTAGCAAGGTTTATTTTTTCTATATCAGCATCCTTAGTTAAGCCACCGGCTACATTAATTGCATCAAGAACTCTACTATTACTATCTAAGTAATAAAGTCCAGGTTTTTTTACTTCTCCTTTGATATCAACAGCAATTTGCATATTTAAACTTCTTGGTATATCTTGGCTTTCATTATCTTGTGAATCTACAGTTTTACCATTATTAAATACAATTCCCAAAACGATTAAAGCAATTACTAAAATACCAATGATTATATTTCGCTTGTTCATAGTATGCTCCTTTCAACTATATATTTTATATCTCTAACTTGTTTTACGTTTTATTTTTTCAGTGTTTATTCTCAGTTTAAAATGTGTTATAATAAACTTAATCAATTCAAGGAGAAATAAAATGAGAAGAAAATTTTCAAACAAGTATAGTGATCTCTTAGCTACAAAGGGTCCAGTTGCAGTACTTGAAGAAATGCATAATAAGCAAATTGACAAAAAAACAATTCGTGTTTTTGGATGGGAAGATAATGGTCAAAGTAGTTATGATCACGAATTAATAAGTAGTGTTAGTAAATATTTATTTGAGGAATTAGAAATTATCGAAGCACCAATTTCTAAAGAACTTGATAATCGTCCAGGTATTATAAAAGAATCTACAAAATATATCTGCGTTCACGATACAGCTGGAGCAAGAAAGGGTAGTGGTGCAGTTGCTCATATGAAATATGTATGTGGTGGTGGCGGAGGTACATCATGGCACTATTCCTCAGGAGCTGACGGAATTTTTCATCATTTACCAAATAATGAAGTAGCATATCATGCAGGTGATGGATCAAGAACATACAAACTAGAAAACACTTTTGTACAAAACACAACACCTACACCAGATATAGATATAAGTGAAGATGGCTATTATACACTTAACAATATTAAATCAACAGTTCTAGCACCTACAAATGACGGCAAAATATTATCTAAAAAAGATATTAATGATATGAATATTGAAGTTGTAGTTGGTGAAGATAATAATTATTATTTGGGAACATCTTGGTTTTCTAAAACTTATAACCTAATTGGTAATGGCGGTGGAAATAGAAACAGTATCGGTATTGAGTCAATGATTGATAACGGTAGTGATATCTATCTAGTATGGCAAAGACTTGCGAAATTAGTTGCTTTCCTTTTAGAAGAGCAAAATCTAAATCTAGATGCAGTAGTACAACATCATTTCTTTAGTGGTAAAGATTGCCCAATGACAATGAGAAGAGCAAAAATGTGGGATGAATTTTTAGATTTAGTAGAAGCTGAATATTTTGTAAGAACAAAAATGAAAAATTATAAAATTACACTTTATCCATCATCTAGTAATATAGATAGTAATGGTCGAATTATTAACCAAAATAATATTGAATCTAATCTAAGTTACAAAGTAAATATAATTGACCCACAAGGTAAAGAATATAGTCTTGAATTAAAATCAAAATTCTAATAAAAAAAGGGGCTGTAAATAAATAAATTTATAAACTGCTCCAAACAAAGAAAATAGCCAAGTAATAGTCAGAAAAATTCTGATATGCTTGGCTTTTGTTATATTTGTATGATTATTGTTGATAACTCT
>Ga0265293_10001243_pt1 | contig 56461 bp, 44 predicted proteins | sample Munlanlewell138R_FD_192505 | JGI IMG/M metagenome (GOLD analysis project Ga0265293, IMG submission 192505) | Leachate microbial communities from a municipal landfill in Southern Ontario, Canada - Leachate well 138R | ecosystem: Engineered > Solid waste > Landfill > Unclassified | place: Canada... | reverse complement strand
CTTGATTAATATAGCTTTGAACATAATTAGTTGTTTAATATTCACACTTTATTATGTCAATATAGCATTTTAATGTTTTCTTGTCAATATAAATAAATATTTATTTAGATTATCACACAGATATTATAAAAAAGATAGTTGACAACTTATTACTTTTTGTATTAATTGTGTCAAAAAATAAAATGAGGTTGATTTTGAAGAAAAAGACTAAATTATTGATTCTGTTTTTAATATTATTGTTTGTGATTATTAGCAGTTGCAGTCATAAAAGTAATCCTCTCACAATAGAAAGTATGGGCGATATTCCGTTACAGATGAGTCTTTCGCCTGCTTATCAGATGGGTTATAATGTCAGCAGAGTGTTTGTCAAAATAAGAAATCAGGCTTATCAGGATTCTATGAATCTACGGATAAATGCAGATGAACAAACAGCTCAAGGGACTTTTTATGATCTTATACCAGGGCTTTATAATATCGATATAAAGGTATATGACGATACTCTTCTCATTGCGACAGGCAGCGGTCAAGGGCAAGTTATTCCAGGCCAGAATACGATTATACATATCCGTTTACAGATGCTTACAGGTGATTTAACTATTGAAGTTGATTGGGGAGATCTGTTTTTGCAGGTGCCCAAAAAAATACTGTTTATCGGAAATTCTTATACTTATGCCAATGAGGGTTTATGGGAATGCGTGAAACAGATGATATTGTCTGCTCATCCTGATTGGAATGTGGAGACTGCACATGTGTCTTCTGGTGGCTTTACTCTTGAAGACCATTATCAAAATCAGCAAACTTTGACTGCTATTAACAGTGCTTACTATGATTTGGTTATACTTCAGGAACAAAGCACCAGACCAGTTTATGAGCCCGAATTGTTTTATCTATATGCAACAAAACTGGATTCTCTAATAAGAAAAAATAACGGGAAAACTGCATTTTATATGACTCATGCCAGAAAGAATATTCCCGATATGATTGACGACCTATCTTTTGCCTATAATTATATTGGTAACGAATTGAATGCTTTGGTTTGCCCAGCCGGTTTAGCTTGGGAGAAGTCGCGACTGACAGATCCTCTTGTGAATTTATATGAAAATGATGGATCTCATCCCAATTTTAGAGGATCTTATCTTAATGCCTGCGTGATTTATGCCTCTATCTTTCACGAATCGCCTGTTGGTAATAGCCATGTTTGCTATTATTATATGACGGAAGCTGATATTGCATATTTACAGAATATTGCTTGGCAAACTGTCTGCGAGTATTTCAATTGGGATGAATAGCTCGTTAATTAGAGTTTAGAAAATTATAAGAATTTGATAGAAATATCAAAATCATGGTTTTATTGTATCATATTAACCAGATTTTAATTTGTCAGACAATACTATTAAAAAGTTTTTGACAAATTCTCGTCATAATATTTATATGTTATTCAAGGAGAAGAAAATGTGTGGTCAATTCGCATTGTATTCAGATTTGAGGGCAATAATCAAGTACTATAAGTTCTTGTTGAGCCAAAATATGGGTTTTTCAGAAGATGCAGTTTATGATTATTTGATAGCAAAAAAATCAAAAGAGCCATATAATAAATATATTTTTCCAAGTGCTAAGATCACACCCTCTATGTATGTGCCTGTATTGCGTCATAAGAAGGGTATTTTTGAGCTTGAATGGTTGAGGTGGGGTCTTGTTCCATCTTGGTCTAAAGATGAGAAATTTGCCAGTAAATTAATCAATGCACGGCTTGAGACTATCCAAGAAAAGCCATCATTTCGCGGTGCATGGAGGGCACGCAGGTGTCTGATTCCTTGTAATTACTTTTATGAATGGGATCAAGATAAGACTAAGTATGAGATAGGACAAGAGGGCAAGGATTTGTTTTGCATGGCAGGTTTGTGGGAATCATGGGTGCATGAAGGTTTTGATTTGGAGACCTTTACGTTGATCACTCATGAATCCTTTGGAGATTTGCAAGCAATACATCATCGTTCACCTTTGATTTTTGCTGAGTCGTTTTTTGCAGATTGGTTATCTAATAAAATCGATTATGCAGAAATCGTAGAGAACTATTTATCAAGAAAGTACTTAATAATGCAAAATAAATGATTGAATTATTTACTTTAATTATAAGCATTTAATGAAAACAATTGATAATAAAAACAAATAGATAAAGAATTTGCTTGACATTTAATACATTATGAGTATATTTTAATAGAAGACAAATTAGGGGGTTAGTTTGACTAATAAGATAAAAGTTTTGATAGTCGATGATACAGTAATATATCGCAAAATATTAAAAGATGTAGTATCAGAAATAGATAATACAGAGGTGATCGGTACAGCACCTAATGGCGAAATAGCACTTAGAAAAATTGAAAGCGAGATGCCAGATCTTGTTTTATTAGATGTGGAAATGCCTGTTAAAGATGGTCTTGAAACTTTGGTCGAGCTAAAAGCAAAATACCCTGATATTGGTGCTATCATGGTATCTGGTGTGAACGAGAGGCAAGCATCTATCACTATGGAAGCTCTGCAAAAAGGGGCTATTGACTTTGTTCCCAAGCCCATAGGCAATAATATAAACGCAAATATTGAAGCTTTGCGTAATAGCTTGACACCAATCATCTCACTATTTCAAACAAAAAAAATCATAACAAGTGTGCGCAGGGGTCAAGCTATTGTAAGTTCTCCTCCACTTACAGAAGTCAAAGCACCTATAGCACCGATAATTCGCAAAACACCAGAGGCAGTTAAAACACTTTCTTTTGTATCAGCACCAAATCCAAAAAGAGCAGATATCTTGGTTATTGGAGTTTCAACTGGTGGTCCTAATGCATTGGCAAAGTTAATCCCAGATATTCCAGCAGATTTAAATGTGCCTATATTAATTGTGCAACATATGCCTCCCACATTTACAAAATCATTAGCAAATCATCTTAATAGTAAGTCAAATATACCTGTTTATGAAGCAGAAGATGGACAACAAATTGAGAAGAATAAAGTATATATAGCACCAGGCGGTAAGCATATGATAGCGACGCGTAAAGAAGGACAAGCAGTGATAGCTATAACAGATACAGAACCTGTTAATTCATGCAAGCCGTCAGTAGATGTTCTTTATGAATCGATACCTACTGTTTATAATGCAAATGTGATGTCGGTAATGATGACAGGTATGGGTTCAGATGGTATGAATGGAGTTAAATATTTGAAACGTACAGGATGTTATTCAATCACACAGAGTGAAGATTCTTGTGTGGTTTATGGAATGCCACGTGCAGTTGATGAAGCAGGCTTGGCTGATGAGACAGTTCATTTGGACAAATTGGCATCAAGAGTCTATCAATTAGTTAAAAACGGTATAAAATAAAAGGAATGAGGTATTAATGTTATCCTCAAAGATTGCTATTAATCGTGAAGAGTTTGTTCTTCTGCGAGAATATATTCAGCAAGAATGTGGGATTGTCGTGGGAGATGAGAAGGTCTACTTAATTGAGAGCCGCTTGGCAAGGCTTGTGGTGGAAACAGGTAGCAGCAGCTTTAAGGAGTTTTATCTAAAAGCCAAGAGCGATATTACCAAGAAGTTGCGCGATAAGATAGTTGATGCAATGACTACAAATGAGACGCTTTGGTTTCGCGATATGAAGCCATGGACAATTATCAAAGAAATCTTGATACCCAAGTTTTTTGATGACTTAAAAAGCGGTCGTAAACAAAAGATAACTGTTTGGTCAGCTGCATGTTCAACAGGTCAAGAGCCATATTCATTGGCAATGCTTTTGGATGAGGCAATGCGAAAAGATCCTCGTATCAACAAAAACCAGTTTAGCATTTTGGGTACAGATATTTCACCAAGTGCATTATATATGGCTATTTCAGGTCGTTATAATACCATTGCCATGTCAAGAGGTATGCTTCCAGGTTATAAAGAGCGATACTTTATTGATCAAGATGGAGTGTCTGAGATTAAGCCAGAAATCAAGGAAATGGTAGTTTATAAGCAATTTAATTTGCAGCATGATTTTGCAAAAATCCCAAGTTGTGATTTAATTTTTTGTCGTAATGTAGCAATTTACTTTTCACCTGAGTTTAAAAAAGAGCTTTTTAAGAAAATCCATGCAAAGCTTTACTCAGATGGATATTTCTTTATTGGATCAACGGAAAGCTTGATTGGTTATTCAACAGATTACGAGCAGTTGGAATACCAAAAAGGTGTTTATTATAAACCAAAGAAGTAAAGGATAGATATGAAAATCTTAACAGTTGATGATTCGCGTATGATTCGTATGATCATAATTAATACTCTAAAATCACTGGGTTATGAAGCACTTGAAGCAGCAAACGCAGACATTGCTCTTGAAGTTTTGAAAGAAAAAGGTGGTGAGATTAATCTAATCCTATTAGATTGGAATATGCCTGGTATGAACGGCTATGAATTGCTTAAAGTGATAAAATCTTCTGATAAATACAAGCATATTCCTATAATGATGGTAACAACAGAGGGTGAGAGAAAAAACGTTATAAAAGCTATTCAGGCAGGAGCAGATAACTATCTAACAAAGCCCTTTACCCCAGAAGATTTGTCTATAAAAATACTTGAATGCTTGGGTATAAGTGGAACAACAGATGGTTTTGATGACGATCATATGCCAAGTTTGGACATGGACGATTTAGAATTATGATAAATAAAAATAGGATTGAGTATAATGATGCATAAGGAAATGATATTAGACAAGTTAAATAGTATTCAAGAAGTGCCTACCCTGCTCACAATAGCAGCAGAAGTCGAACGCTTGACACAAAACCCAGATACCTCTGCAGACAATATTAGTAATGTGATTAAGCTTGATCCATCCTTAACTGGTAAAGTATTGAAAGTTGCAAATTCAGTTATGTTTGCGGGTACACAAAGAATTTTAGACTTGCAGCAAGCAATAACAAGATTGGGTTTTGCTGAGATAAGACGGTTAACATTGACAATAGCTTTTTTAAATAGCTTTAAGTCAGTCTATGTTGATTATACAAGATTTTGGTTACATTCCATCACAACGGCTTTTTTGGCTTTAAACCTGGAAAAGCTCAGTGGTACAGAACAGAAATCAGATAGACTATTTACATGCGGTATTTTGCATGATATCGGTATTTTAATTTTTGATCAGTACTTTCCTGATATTTATAAGAAGGTGTTCAGCATGTCTTCTGCAAAACAATATCAACTTGAATTAGTCGAAGAAAAAGTACTTGGTATCACTCATGCACAAGTAGGAGCTTTGTTGCTTAGTAAGTGGAAGATTCCTGAACAAATAATCGATGTGATTGAGTATCATCATCATCCACAAGAGGCAAAAATATCTGTACGAGATGCAAAAATAGTTTATTTAGCCAATTTTATTAGCAATAATAGAGGGATTGATAATGGAACAGGTTTTTTCCCTGAAAACTTTTACGATGATATCTTTTCTGATTTACAATTAAATGTTGATGATATGCCTGAGCTGATAGCTCAAGTTGAGTCAGAGGTAGAAAAAGCTATGCAAATTTTAAAACTTGGGGGTAAATAATGAGAAAGGCTTTGTTTTTAAACTTAAAAGATAGTTTTTCTTTGTATGCAATTGTAGAATCTAAAACATTTAAGCCTACATTAGAAGATTGGTCTGAAGATTTATTGGATAGTATTTGTGATTATTCATTGATTGTTCTTTATCAAGAAAACATTGATAATGATCTAATCAAAAAAATTAGAATAAAGATTGCATTTAGAAATATAAAATTAATGGTTTTTTCAAATTCTATTACTCTTGAAGCAAAAAAATCAAGCTTGAGAAGCGGTGCTGATTTTGTTGAACTTTTGCCTCTATCTGATGAGGAATTGGTTGATTATCTTTCTAATGCTAAATCACTTTTAGATAATTCAAATTTCTATAATATGGATATATTGAATCCTTTTATTCTTTCTGTGCAAGAAATTCTGTCAATGATGGCAATGCTTGAATTGGAAATAGTCGATACATACTTGAGTACAACCCCTTTTCATTATGCTGATATTTCGGGAATTATGGCTTTAGCAGGAGAACAAAAAGGAATAATTATGGTTTCTTTTTTTGAGCATTTATCAAACAGAATAATTTCATCTATAATGGGTCTGCCTATTGAACAAATATCTGAAGATGAGCAACATGACGGTGTTGGAGAGCTTGTAAATATGATTGCAGGAGGAGCAAAAGCAAGGCTTGGAGATTCTGATTGGAATTTCTTGTTATCCGCACCTACTGTTATCACAGGTAATCAACATAGAGTAATACAACAAAAAGATGTCCCTTGTGTTGTTATAGTGCTTTCAGTCGATGGAGAAAACTTTGCCATACAAATCTGTTTGAACTTATTATCACACAACGATAATTAAATATTTGACGTATAGTTTTTCAAAGTATATTTGGCTCAAAATCAAGGAAAGAAACATATTTTTGAAATAAACAAAAAAATAATTTGACATAGCCCCATTTTGTCCTGCGTATATATATAGAGGGCATCAATTTTTATATTTATACTGTGTTTAACAAATTTTAATATTATAAGGTAGTAAATGAGTAATCTATTTAGTTTGGAGTCAAAGTACAAAGCAACTGGCGATCAACCAGAAGCAATAAATGAATTAACAAAAGGCATTATAGAAGGTAAAAAACATCAGGTCTTGCTTGGTGTAACAGGCTCTGGTAAGACTTTCACAATGGCGAATGTAATAGCAAAAATAAATAAGCCAACCTTGATTTTGTCCCATAATAAAACTTTAGCAGCTCAATTATATGGCGAATTTAAACAATTATTTCCCCATAACGCTGTTGAGTATTTTATTAGTTATTATGATTATTATCAGCCTGAGGCATATATTCCTGGCAAAGATATTTATATAGAAAAAGACTCTGATATCAATGCCCAAATTGAAAGACTGCGACTTAAAGCGACAATGTCTCTTAATGAACGCAATGATGTAATAGTTGTAGCCAGTGTGTCTTGTATCTATGGTTTGGGTGTTCCAGAAGAATATCGTGAGGCAGTAATTTCGCTGCATGTAGGGCAATTAATAGAGCGCAATGAGCTATTGATGAGGCTTGTGAATAGCCATTATGGACGTAATGATATTGCGTTTGAGCGTGGTAGCTTTAGAGTTAGAGGCGATGTGGTAGAAATTTACCCTGCTTATTTGGAAAACTCTATCAGGGTTGAGTTTTTTGGTGATGAAATAGAAAAGATAACTCGCTTAAATCCGATATCAGGGCATATTTTGGATGAAGTTGATAAATATCCAATTTATCCTGCTGACCACTTTGTCATGTCAAAAGAAAGAATGGACAGAGCAACAAAGTCAATAGAAAAAGAGTTGGATGAACAAATTAGATATTTTGATGCAAATAATCGTTTTTTGGAATCTCAACGCATAGAACAAAGGACAAGATATGACTTGGAAATGATAAAAGAGATTGGCTTTTGTTCAGGTATTGAGAACTATTCAAGGCATTTGACAGGTGCAGAAAAAGGTAGTCCACCTTATTGCTTATTAGACTATTTTCCTGAAGATTATTTGCTCTTTATTGATGAATCTCATGCGAGTATTCCACAAGTGCGAGCTATGTATGCAGGCGATTACTCAAGAAAGAAAAACCTTGTTGAGTATGGTTTTAGATTGCCCTCAGCTTTTGATAATAGACCTTTGAAATTTGAAGAGTTTGAAACGAGAATAAATCAGGTTGTTTATGTGTCTGCAACTCCCTCTGATTATGAGCTTTATCAGACAAAAGGCGAATTTGTAGAGCAGGTTATAAGACCAACAGGGCTCTTGGATCCGCAGATAATAGTCAAGCCAATTGGTAATCAAGTAGATGATTTGATCGGAGAGATTAATAAAAGAGCAGAGAAAAATCAAAGAGTGCTGGTTACTACACTAACGAAAAAGATGGCAGAAGATTTGAGTAAATACTTATCTGATGTGGGCATTAGAGTTCGTTATTTACATAGTGAAATTGATACAATACAGAGATCAAAAATTATAAGAGAATTGAGGCTTGGTGAATTTGATGTTTTGGTGGGGATAAACCTATTGAGAGAAGGATTGGACTTGCCTGAGGTATCTTTGGTGGCAGTTTTGGATGCAGATAAAGTAGGATTTTTACGCTCTACACGTTCATTAATTCAAACAGCAGGTCGTGCAGCACGTCATATTGAAGGAACAGTTATTTTTTATGCTGATGAGATAACTGAGGCTATGAGATATACAATTGATGAGACAAATCGCCGCAGAGAAAAACAAGTAGCTTATAATAAAGAACACAAAATCATTCCAACTCAAATCAAAAAGAATATTGATGATATAATGCTATCTACATCTGTGGCAGAGGGATATGCTGAGTATGAGGTTAATAAAAAAGCGGGTAAAGCAGAAGTGCTTGACACATATTTGCATCTTGATTCTTTTACTGATATTGTTAAGGTGTTGAAAAAAGATATGAAACAAGCAGCCCAAAATCTAAACTTTGAGCTTGCAGCAGAATTAAGAGATCGAATAATCGAACTGGAAGGTCAATATGAAACAAAATAAGATTATCAATTTAAAGGAGAAAAAATGAAGGAAACATTGTACTTGATTGACGGAACAGCATTAGCATATCGATCTCACTATGCATTTATTAGAAATCCACTTACAGACTCGAAGGGGCGCCCAGTAAGTGCTTTAAATGGTGTTGTTAATTCATTTTTAAAAATAGTTGACCAGTTTGAGCCAGCATATATTGCAATTTCATTTGACCGTAAAGGACCAACTTTTAGGCATAAATTGGCTGAAGAATATAAGATACAAAGACCACCGATGCCAGACGATTTGGTCTTGCAAATTGAGCAAATTAAGCAGTTTTTTGAGCTGATTGGAATGAAAGATATATCTGTTGAATCATACGAAGCTGATGATGTTTTGGGTACAATTGCTGTACAAAATCAAGATAAATACAATGTTGTGATTATAACAGGAGATAAAGACTATTCGCAATTAATTAACGACAATATAAAGATTTATGATATCAGAAAAGAGCAAATAATAGATCGCCAGGCAGTGATTGAAAGATATGGTATTAAACCAGAGCAGTTTATAGATTATCTTGCAATTGTGGGAGATACAGCAGATAATATTCCAGGTGCCTATGGTGTAGGTGAAAAGACAACAACACCTCTTTTACAAGAATTTGATAACCTTGATAATTTGTATGATAATCTCGAAAAAATCAAGTCAAAGTCTGTAAAAGAGAAGCTTGAAAAGTCAAAAGAGAATGTGTATTTATCACAAAAACTGGCTACTATTGTTACTGATGTGCCTCTTGATGAGGTGGGTGAGTATAGTTTTGACTTTGAACCAGCAAATTTGAAACAAGCACAAGCCTTTTTGCAAGAATTTGATTTTAATTATCTACGAGAAAGAGTGATCAAGATTATCAGAAAACTCGATGAAAGCTATACAGGTGAGGAAGAAACAGATACTAATTCTTTTCGAGCAGTATTGTTAGATACAGAAGAATCTTTGGCAAAGGCTTTGACAGGGTTTGAAGGTCAAAAAGTAGTTGCTCTTGATACAGAGACAGATTCTGTGGAGGCACTATTTGCAAACCTGGTGGGGATATCGTTTTGTTGTGATTTAAAAACATCTTATTATGTGCCATTATCACATTCATTTAGCCAAAATGTTGATAAAGATATTGCCATTCATATGCTAAAAAAAGCATTTGCAGACAAGATAATTGTTGCACATAATTTTAAATATGATTATCAGGTGCTTGCTAATCATGGTTGGGATATCGATCAAGACGTGTTTGATACGATGCTTGCAGCTTATTTGATTGATCCAACACGAAATAGGCTGAGCTTAGAGTCTTGTGCTTTAAAAGAATTTAGTTATGAAATGGTGCCAATAGAAGATTTGATAGGCAAAGGAAAGAAGCAAATCTCTTTTGCAGGAGTTGAAATCACTCAAGCATGCCAGTATGCAGCTGAAGATAGCTGGGTAACTTATCGGCTTTATCAAACATATAAAAAGGAGTTGGCAAAAAAAGATCTGAGTAAATTGTTCTATGAAATAGAGATGCCTCTTGTTACCGTTTTAGCTGCAATGGAAAAAAATGGTGTGTTTATTGATGTGCCTTATTTGAACCAAGTGTCGATAGAAGTAAACAAGCAGCTTGTGAGCTTGCAAGAAGAGATATTTGCTATTACAGAAGAAGATTTTAACTTAAATTCACCTCAGCAGCTTGGCTTTATTCTCTTTGAAAAACTTGGTATAAAACCTCTAAAAAAAACCAAAACAGGTTTTTCAACAGATAGCGAAGTGCTTGAAAAGCTTGCAGAAGAACATGAAATAGCAAAGAAGATTATTAATTATCGACAGCTAAATAAACTTTTGGGCACTTATATAGATGCATTTCCAAAATTGATGAAAAGTAAGACACAAAGAATTCACTCATCATTTAATCAAACAGTAACTACTACAGGCAGACTTTCAAGCTCTAATCCAAACTTGCAAAATATTCCTGTACGTACAGAAATAGGGAGAAAGATGAGAAAAGCTTTTTGTACACAAGACCGTGACTTTGTGATAGTTGCAGCCGATTACTCACAGATAGAATTACGCTTGATGGCACTAATTGCTAAAGATGAAAACATGTTGAAAGCTTTTCAAAATAATGAGGATATTCATAGCCGTACAGCAGCAATAGTCTTTCATAAACAATTAGACGAAGTAATGCCTGATGAGAGAAGACGTGCAAAGATAATCAATTTTGGCATAATATATGGGATGGGTGCTCAAGCCCTTGCGAAAGAGCTCCATATAACAGTGTTAGAAGCAAAAGAATTTATTCAAGATTATTACGATAAATTCCCTGAAATTACTAACTTTATAGAAAGCCAAAAAGAGTTTGCCAGACAGAATATGTATGTTGAAACAATTTTTGGTAGACAATTACCGCTGGTAAATATACATTCATCAAATCCGATGCTCAAATCAGAAGCGGAGCGTGTTGCAGTTAATATGCCAATACAAGGCACAGCAGCAGATATAATCAAAATTGCTATGATTAATTTGCATGACCGCTTTAAAGATGACTCCAAGATTAAGATGACGATCCAAGTGCATGATGAGCTTGTGTTTGAAATAGATAAGACTTGCGTCGAGGAATATAGCACAATTATCAAAGAAATAATGGAAAATGCATTACCAAAAGAGTATCAAGATAAGATTAAATTGTTGGTTGATATTGGAGTAGGTAAGAATTGGGATGAGGCACATTAAAAGCTTTTTAAACATAAAATGACAGGATAAAAGAATTATTATTTGTTTTTATGATAAAAATCATTTTTCTGTTTGACAATTAGTTGAACTTTGATTCAATGGTATTTAGGAGACATACATATGAATAAACCAAATTATCAAAACAGCATTGTAAACCTGATGAGCAGTATTTTATCAGCATTTTCCTGCAAAAATAATTATGCTTCATTAGACAACTTTAAGATCGATTCACAAAAGTATCAAAATATTGTTTGTATTGTAATTGATGCTTTAGGGTATGAGTTTTTAAAAAAACATAAATCAAGCTTTTTACACCAGAATATGCAGCTGAAACTAAGTTCAGTGTTTCCAACCACTACATCAAGTGCTATTACAAGCTTTTTGACTGCTCAAGCACCTCTACAGCATGGAATGACGGGCTGGTATATGTATTTTAAAGAGCTTGCAACTGCAGCTGTATCTCTGCCATTTTCACCTCGTTTTACAGGTAAACCCTTTGATGGATTGGGCATTAGCGGTGCTGATGTATTCAATCATGAAAACGCTTTTGATAAGAATAATATCTCATATAGCGTGATGTTTCCAAGTGCAACTATAGATTCCGCTTATTCCAGCCATAGTTTTAATTCACCAAATAAAGTTGCTTATGAAGATCATCAAGACTTTTTTGCAACACTATCTAAGAAAATAAGAATCAATGAAAAAAAGGAAAATATGATTTTTGCATACTATCCTTTTTTTGATGCTACAGCTCATGTTTTTGGGATCAATTCAAATGAGTCTAATGAATTGTTTTTTAAGATTGATCATGATTTACAAGAATTAATTGAAAAATTTGATAACGGAAATACACTCTTTATTATTACTGCAGATCATGGAATGGTCGATATAAAAGAGGATAATAAACTGCAAGTTCAAAACTTTCCTATTATAGAAAAATCATTAATTCTGCCTCTGTGTGGAGAAAGTAGAGTGCCATTTGCTTATGTAAGACCAAGCTATGTAAAAGAGTTTGAAAGCTTTATATATAATGACTTTACAGAGTATGGGACAATGATGAGATTGCATGAGGCAATTGATGCAGAACTTTTTGGATTTGGAGATATCAATCCAAAGCTTGTCGATAGAGTCGGCGATTATATTATCTTTATGAAAGAGGAATATGTCTTACTTGATCCATTATTTAACGAAAAAGCCAGTCAATTCATAGGTTTTCATGGTGGTTTATCAGATGATGAATTGTATGTGCCCTTGATACGAATCGGCAAATAGATTGCCTTATAAAAAATATTAGCAACAGAATCGATTTTTATTGACTAAAATACTATAATTGAAATAAATGTAATTTAATAACTTTTAAAAGATAGATATCCCTTTTTTTAAGTTGTTTTGCCAAATAATAAAATACAGAAAGAGTAAAAATGTTAAACTTTAACGAAATGAATTTAAGCGAGGAAATCTTAAAAGCAGTAGATGAACTTGGCTTTATTAATCCAACCCCAGTGCAAGAAAAAGTAATCCCTCATTTATTGAGTGAAAAAGATCAAGACCTCGTTGTCACATCACAGACAGGAACAGGCAAAACAGCAGCTTTTGGCTTTCCCATTATTGAAAATACAAATACAAAGAAAACAAATATTCAGCATTTAGTGCTCTGCCCGACACGCGAGCTGTGCTTGCAAGTTGCTGATGATATAAGTATCTATGCAAAACATATAAAAAAGCTCAAAATAGTTGCAATCTTTGGTGGTGCAAGTATTGAAAGACAAATAAAAGTGCTTAAAGAAGGTGTGCATATTGTTGTTGCAACTCCTGGCAGGTTGATTGACTTGATGAATAGAAAGCAAGTTGATTTATCACAAATAAGCACATTGGTTTTGGATGAAGCAGACGAGATGCTTGATATGGGCTTTCGTGATGATTTGGAAATAATCCTGGCAGATACCCCTAAAGATAAGAAAAAGACACTTATGTTTTCTGCAACTATGCCTGATGAGGTTTTGCAAATAGCAAAAAAATATTTAAAGAATTATATGCAAATTGGGATAGGTGCAAAGAATTCAGGTGCTGATGGTGTAAATCATGAATGCTATATGGTAAGTGCAAAAGATAGGTATAAAGCTTTAAAACGAATAGTTGATTTTTACCCAAATATCTATGGAATAGTGTTTTGTCGTACACGTATTGAGACACAAGAAGTGGCAGATTTGCTGATCAAAGATGGATATAATGCCGATGCACTGCATGGAGATTTGTCACAAAACCAAAGAGACTATGTGATGGGACGCTTTAGACATAGATTGATAAGCTTGCTTGTGGCGACTGATGTTGCTGCTCGTGGTATTGATGTCGACGATCTAAGCCATGTGATAAACTATAATATTCCCGACGAGTTAGAAATCTATACTCACAGAAGTGGTCGTACAGGGCGTGCAGGAAAGACAGGTATCTCTGTTGTTATTGCCAATTTAAAAGAAAAAAGAAAGATTCAAACAATTGAGAAACAGATTAAAAAACAATTTGTTTTCAAGCAAATACCAAGTGGGCATGAGGTATGTGAAAAGCAATTATTTCATCAAATTGATAAGATTGAAAAGATTGATGTCAATGAAGCTGAAATAGACTCTTTTTTGCCTCTTATCTATCGCAAATTAGAATGGTTGGACAGAGAAGAATTAATCAAAAGATTTGTATCTATCGAATTTAATAGGTTTTTAGACTACTATAAAGATGCAGAAGATATCAATACTTTTGACCCAAAAAATAAAAATGCTGCAATTAATTACGAACGAATGTTTATCAATTTAGGTGTGAAAGATAAGGTTACTCCTCCAGATTTGATCACACTGATCAACGAAACAACAGGTGTACGCACAATTCCTATTGGAAAAATAAAGATATTAGAAATATTCTCTTTCTTTGAAATTGATAAGAGCTTTGTTGGCAAATTAATGGAATCTTTTAAAAATAAAGAGTATAATAATAGGAAAATCTATCTTGAAGTCTCAAAAGATGATAAACAAGAGAAAAGAAAAGAGAGAAAACCCGACAAGAATAATAGAAGAAGATCATTTTCCAGACAAGATGCACCTAAAGATGACTCACAGCATTTCAATAAAAAAAGAAAACAAAAATCGAAAACAGAAAACAAACAAACAGGAAGAAGAGCAATATTAGCAAGTAGCGAATAATCTCTATTGAAAGTTTATCTGACAAATGATAGCAAAATATTAAAATATGCTTTTTTAAATAAAAACGCTTGACTTATAAAACAACATAAATATAATTATTCTTAGGATTAGATATGAAAAAGTATTTGGATAAAATTATCAGAGAATTTAAGAATAATCTAATATTTAAAAACTATATCAGAGTAGTTTTGATAGTTAGCGTATTGTTTTTTGTTCTATATATCTCAATCAGTAAATTTATTATTTACCATGTTAAGAGACAGTTGATTGAAGAGAGACTCGAAGCACAATACCAGTTTGTTGATAATATGTCAAATCTTGTTTCTAATGAGGTATTGCGAATCCATGATATACTAAAGTTAATTGCTGCTAAATACAGTGGAAGCCCAAACAAATCACTTGATCCATTTAAAGTGATAACAAACAACCAATTCGTAAATGTTTTTTTTAATAATGGTTTGTATATTTTTGATGGAAAAGGAAAGCTACTTTATGAAGCACCAAATATTCAGAAAAGAACTGATGATAATTATTCTTATCGACAATATATTAGTCAAACTGTTCAAAAACAAAAAGGAATTATTTCCAAACCATATAAGTCTACTCTTGAACATGGTCATCCATGTCTTATGTTTACAGCTCCAATTTTTGGTGAAAAAGGTACAATGATAGCTATTTTGGGTGGCTCTGTTGATTTGCTGAGAGATAATTTTATCAGTGATCATTTCGTAGTTAAACAATCAGAAAACACTAAATATGTAATGATCGAAGATGAAGGCTCAATTATTTATCATCCATCAACCGACTCAATCGGGAAAAGATACAATCTGTCAAGCTTTTATAAAACTCTGGGCTCACATAAAGTAAATGCAGAAAATGAATATCTTGTTAGCAAAAGAGTCTATGGAACAGAGTGGAGTATTCTTTATAGTATTAATGATGATGAAATTAACGCTCTTATGACCAATAATGTTGTTTTGATTAAGAGTACAGTCGCATTCGTAATTATTATGTTTGAATTGATTTTCCTGATTTTAAGCTATAGGATATTTATCTCATCAATTTCTTTTGCCAAGCAGTTTAAACGAGAAAACCCTCTTGCAGATAATTTTGAATACTTTTCTGAAAGGGCCGTTTTTATTACTAATGATAATGTCAAAAGGATTAACCAATTTATAAAACAATACCGCCAACAAAACTCGTCATACAAAAATGATTTAAAGGGATTATACAATGTATTGGTGCATTCTAATTATGCTTTTGTAGGCTTTGAAGAAAAAACTGGAAATATAATAAAATATAATGAGAAATTTTTAGAGCTGACAGAAACAAACAGTGATGAAATAATGGCAATGAATATCAATAAAGCACTTTTTAAAGACTTTAAACAGTATTATGCTGCATTTGATACTTTCTTACAGAATGTCTATGACTATACTCAATCAGATAAATTTTATCTTTTTAAAAAAGATAAAACACCTATTAGATTGTTGATTGGTGCTTTTTACGTACCCTTGTATAATAATAAGTTAATAATTTTGATGATTCGTGAAAAAGAAAGCCTTCAAAATTACTTTAATGATTATATACTACAAAAAAGAATAGCAGAGTTGCTGATAGATGAGAATGTTAGCAATGTACATCTTGTTGATCAAACTGGCAAGATTATCGCTTATTCTGGCATGTTTAAAAAGTTTATCGCAGCAGATAAACCTGTTGAAGGTAACTATATTTGGGATTATATTCATGCCCATAAAGAAAGGATGCAGTTGCAGCAATACTTTAATTCAATTAGTTTGCTAACAAATCCCAAAAAAAGGTTTTTGATAAACTTTGTTCATCCGCAAACTCAAGAAAATATCTCAATCAGGCTAACCTATAGCCTGATTTGGAGTGAAAATAATAAAGAATGTGCAGTAGTTGGGGAAATGGTAAATAATACTGTTTAAATACGAGCTTTTGCTATGCACATACCAAAAAGTTACAACTTGCTCATAATTAATCTTTAACAAATTAAACACATTGCCCAACAGCTAATTACATCACAGCTTTGCATTACAATTTGAAAGGAGGAAGTATTATTATAACAGAATGAAACATCTTTTTTGAAAAAAAGATATATTTCTCTTGACAGTTTAATCACAGATTTTAAATTAAATTATATGAAAACAAGCAAACTTAACCGAAGGAGACCATTAAATGGACTACACTAGTACAGAAATTTTTGCAATGAATTTCCAACAATTGTATGTTGTGGCAAGAAATTTAGATATAAAAAACATCAAAGACTATAAGAAAGCTGATCTTATTCAAAAGATTTTCGAAAATGCAGCCCAACAAGAAGGTTTGGCACATACGACAGGCTGCCTCGATGTTCTGGAAGATGGTAATGGCTTTCTAAGATATAGTGAAAATAACTATTTACCAAACCGTGATGATGTGCGTGTCTCACAGAATCAGATCAGAAAATATGGATTAAAAAAAGGGCATATGGTTTCTGGACCTGTAAGAGCACCTAAAGAAGATGAAAAGTACTTCTCTCTGACACGTATAGATTCTATAAATGGAATCGATCCGATGAAAATATTAGAGATATCTCCTTTTGAATCTCTCATTCCATACTATCCTACTCAAAAGCTTAACCTCGAAGTGCTTACTGAAAATAACGCTGATGCAGATGCTGTAAGCGATAAAATATCTACCCGTATTATCAATCTCTTTTCTCCAATTGGTTTGGGGCAACGTGGGCTAATTGTTGCTGCTCCAAGAACTGGAAAGACTGTGTTGATGCAAAATATTGCCAATGCTATCTTAGTGAATAACCCTGATGTTTATGTGATTGTGTTATTGGTAGATGAAAGACCAGAAGAAGTTACTGAGATGAAAAAGATTATATATCCTTATAATTCAGAAGTGATCAGCTCCACCTTTGATGAGACAGCAAAGAATCACACAATGGTTGCAGAAATTGTAATTGAAAAAGCAAAAAGATTAGTTGAATTAGAACAGCATGTAGTGATAGTTTTGGATAGTATAACAAGATTGGCACGTGCTTATAATAATAATTCACCATCAAGCGGAAAGATTATGTCTGGTGGTATTGACGCTAATGCAATGCACAGACCAAAACGCTTTTTTGGCTCTGCAAGAAATATCGAAAATGGCGGTAGTTTAACCATTATTGCCACAGCTTTAGTCGATACTGGCAGCCGTATGGATCAGGTAATTTTTGAAGAATTTAAAGGTACAGGAAATATGGAGCTAATGCTTGATCGTTCAATCAGTGATATGAGGATTTTTCCTGCTATCGATCTAATCCGATCTGGAACACGTAGAGAAGAGCTGCTGCTTACACAATCAGAGCTAAACCGAATGTATGTCTTAAGAAAGTTTTTAAAAACAATGAACCCTATACAAGGTATGGAAACTTTAAAACAAAAAGTATCTGAAACAAAGAGCAACGCTGAGCTGCTTAAATCAATGAGCTCATAATGGAATTACTTGCCCCAGCAGGAAACTTTGAAAAAGCCAAATATGCTCTTAATTATGGTGCTGACGCAATCTATATTGGGGGAAAACAATATAGCCTGAGAGCAAAGGCAGACAACTTGCAGGATGATCAATTATCCCAGCTTGTTGATTATGCTCACGAATTAAACAAAAAAGTCTTTATCACAGTTAATATATATGCTCATAATACTCATCTTGAGGGCTTAGAAAATTATATTAAGCACTTGTCAACATTACCCTTAGATGGTATTATACTTGCCGACCCCGCAATCTTTATGTTGGTAAAGAAATATGCACCAAATTTACCGATACATATCAGCACACAAGCAAATATCACAAACTGGCAAACAGTGAAGTTCTGGCAAGAATTAGGTGCTAAAAGAGTTATCTTGGCTCGGGAATTGACTTTTGCAGAAATAAGTGAAATAAGATTAAAATGTCCTGATATTGAACTTGAGATTTTTGTGCATGGTGCTATGTGTATCTCATATTCTGGACGCTGTTTAATCAGTGCTTTTTTTAATAATAGACATGCTAATTTGGGAGAATGCACGCACCCTTGTCGCTGGAAATATGCAGTAGTTGAAGAAAAAAGAGAAAATGAATTCTTCCCAATAGAAGAAGATCAACATGGCACTTATTTCTTCAATTCAAAAGACTTATGCTTATGGAATAGACTAAAAGAAATCCATGACTTAGGTATTGATAGCGTCAAAATAGAGGGTCGAATGAAAAGTGCTTATTATGTCGCAAATGTGGTAAGAACATATCGTCAAGCACTTGATGCTATTGAAAATGAGAAAGAGATTGACCCAAATTGGATTGATGAGCTCGACAAGGTCAGCCATCGTATCTATACTGAAGGGTTTTTTGCTGGATTTGACTCAAATCAAACCCAACACTATCAAAGCTCATCTTATACACGAGATTGGCAATATTTAGGCAATATTATCAAACATGATGAACAATTTGTATGGGTATCTGTTTTGAGTAAATTCTCAAAAAATGAAGAAATATCTTTTGTCTTTCCAGATATGAGCAATGATTTTAGCTTAATAATTGCTGAGATATATGACGAAAATGACAATCTTATCGAATTTACAAAACCAAATACAATTGTTAAAATACCAGTTAATCGAATACTAAAGAATTATGGGATACTACGCAAGCAAATAAACGATTAAACAATAAGGGGGAAAGATGCTTTATCTTGAATGGAACGATTCATTTTCTGTTAAAATTGATTCAATAGACAAACAACATCAAAAACTCGTGGACTATATCAATGAACTACATAATGCTATGTTGCAAGGCAAAAGCAAACAGATATTGGGAGAAATACTTAATAAACTTGCAAGATATACTGTTGAGCATTTTACCTTAGAAGAAAAAATAATGGCAGATAATAATTTCCCTGAATTAGCTTCTCATAAAGAAGCACACAAAAACTTTGTAAAAAAAGTAGGCGAATACCGACAGGCTTTCGAAGATGGAAAAGTCTTAATGTCGATTGAGATTATGAACTTCTTAAAAGATTGGCTTACAAATCATATAATGGGAACTGACCAAAACTATTCACAATATCTTGTTTCAAGAGGAGTTAAATAAAAGAGAAAGAGCAATGAAAAGAAAGATATTTGTCCTCATATTTACATGCTTTGCGTCATCTTTCATATTTGGGGCAACTATACCAGGAATTGAAAATGCCTATCTTGATGGCTCTTTAAATTCAAACCACGCTATGCTGATACAAAGCTCAGCTGATCCAGCAAGTCTGTCTGCTTGTAAGCTGTATTATACCGCAAAACTTAATGCAAATATTAATAACTCAATAGCGATATATGAACAAGCTTACAAAAAAGACAAACAATCAAAGTATGGTCAGTTAGCATCACTTGAATTAGCAAAAATTGACTTTATTCATCGAGATTTTGAACAATCTCTTGAAAAACTAAAAGATTTAAACCTCATCAATGAAAGCCATTACTGGAAAGCAAGGTCATATTTCCAACTAAAAAAATACCCGCAAGCAATTGTGTCTGTTGAAAACTATTTGCAAACTGAACCCAATGGCGTCTTTTCTCTTGATTTGAATTGTCTTTTGCTCGATATATATTTATTACAGGAAAAAAGATCTGAGTTTTTAACAGTCAAACAAAAATTAGAAAAATACAGCAATTATAACGACTTTGAGGCATATGCCTTATACAAAGAAGGCTTATTATATAGTCTTGAAGAAGATTTTGATAAGGCTATTATATGCATGAGAACAGTAGTCCAAAAGCATCCACTTAGTCAGTACAGGGTATATGCAGATGACCTTATTTTAGAATATAATAAAAAAACACCGACAGTAGTAAAAGCTCAAGCACCTGCTGAACCTGCTGAAGTTATCCAACCAGAAAATCCCAAAATGAGTGATACAGATATCCCAAACTTTGCCAATATGGAAAAAGGAAAGCCATTTTTGCAGTATGGTTTGTTTAGCACAAAGCTCGCAGCTACTAATTATCAAAAACAATTGTCAACAAGAGGTGTAAACACATTTGTCGTTATCAAAATAGTAAGTAATAAAGAGCATTATGCAGTGATTCAAGGACCGTTTACCTCAAGAGAATCCGCCAGTGCTTTTCTTAGCAATGTGAAGAGCAATAATATTAGTGCTTTCATGCTTTTCCCTTAATAGTTAGAGGCTAAAAATATGTCTGATAATAAAAAACTTACCCCCCTGATGCAGCAGTATTATGATATCAAAAAAGAGCATCAAGATAAAATTATACTATTTAGAATGGGGGATTTTTATGAAACATTTGACGAAGATGCAAAGATTGCCTCAAAGATTTTGGGTATCACTCTAACCAAAAGAAATAAAAATGATGAAAATGCCCCGTATTTAGCAGGTTTTCCATATCATGCTCTTGATAATTATCTTGATAAGCTTGTTCAGAGTGGGAGAAAAATCGCTATAGTTGAACAGATGGAAGACCCAAAGCTGGCAAAAGGCTTGGTAAAACGAGGTATCATTGAGATTATCACACCAGGTGCAATAATTGATGAAAAACTGATTCCACGCTCTGATAATGTTTTTCTGGCTGTTGTTAATTGGGATAAGAACAGGGCAAAAGCCGGCTATGCTTGTCTGGATGTCTCTACCGCTGATTTTCTCTTTACAGAGCTTAACCACGATAAATTACATGATGAGATTCTGAGAACAAAACCCAAAGAAATAATAGTCAAAAACAACGAACTTAAAGCTCTAATAGAAGATTTTAAATTGGAATATCATCCTGCTATAACTATCTACGATACTTGGCATTATGAATATGCTGAAGCAAAAAAGCTGATCAAAGAACATTTCAATGTTTTTACCTTAGAGAGTTTAGGTGTACAAGATAAGAAGATAGGTATGATTGCTGCCGCTGTTGCTCTGAGCTATATTAAGTCTTTACGTACTGAGGATTTAACACATCTCAACACTATCAACTATTATTCTCTCGATGAATATATGCAGATTGATGAAATATCTCGAAGAAATCTCGAACTATTCCGTTCTATGAGAACAAATGACCGTGAAGCCAGCCTTTTATCTGTCATAGATGAAACACGTACCCCTATGGGAACAAGGCTTTTAAATCATTATCTTCAATATCCTTTAATGAGTATAGCTGAGATATCAAACAGGCATAATGCTGTCGAGAGCTTTAAAGAAAACATTGCCTTTACCAGAGACCTGCGTGATATCCTCTATGAAATCGGCGACCTTAGTCGCATTATTACGCGACTTGCTACATTGCGTGCTAATGCTCGTGATTTGAATGTCTTGGCATCTTATTTACAAACAGCACCCATTATCTATGAGCTACTAAATAAATTCGACAGTGATTTAATTCGAGAACTACAGAGCAATATAAAAAACTATTCAGAAATTGTTGATAAAATTAATAAATATATCACTGAAAGCCCTCCTATCACAATTACTGAAGGAAATATCATCAACAATAGTATTCACGATGAATTAGATGAATTAAGACTAATTTGTCGTGATGGAAAAGGTTGGATAGCAAGGCTTGAAGAGTCTGAAAAACAAAAGACTAATATACCAACTCTAAAGATTGGCTTTAACAAAGTATTTGGCTATTATATTGAGATTACAAAACAACATAAAGATAAAGTGCCAGATAATTATATCGCCAAGCAAACTCTGGTGAATGCCGAGAGATATATCTCGCCAATATTAAAAGAGCATGAATCACGTGTGCTTGGTGCAGAAGAGAGAATCCAAAATCTCGAGCATGAAATATTCTCGAAATTGAGGCTTGAGTTATCTGAACAAGTGCCTCTTATTCAAGAATATATCTCGATAGTTGCACAGCTCGATGTCTTGTCAAACTTTGCTTTTATCGCACACCAAAATAGATACAATAGACCAATCTTCAATCATGACGGCATATTAGAGCTTGAAGATTGTCGACACCCTGTTATTGAAAAGCTGTTAAAAGATGAGCAATTCATACCCAACGACGTTAGTTTAAATGATGATGATTATAAGATTGCCTTGATTACAGGACCAAATATGGCTGGAAAATCAACGTATCTCAGACAGATTGGCTTGATTGTCATTATGGCTCAAATGGGTTCGTATGTGCCCTGCAAATACGCTAATTTGCCTATCTTCGATAAACTCTTCACACGTGTTGGTGCATCTGATAATCTCACCCAAGGACAATCAACTTTTTTGGTTGAAATGATAGAAACAGCAAATATTCTCCATTCTGCTACCCCTGATTCTCTAATCTTGCTCGATGAAATTGGCAGAGGTACAAGCACCTTTGACGGATTATCTTTGGCTTGGTCAATAGTTGAACATATTCACAATAGCCCAAAGATTAATGCAAAGACTTTATTTGCCACCCATTATCATGAATTAACCGAGCTCGAAAACATATTACCTGGTGTTAAAAACTTCAATATAACTATCCGTGAATGGAATGAACAGCTTATATTTCTGCGCAAAGTCGAGCGTGGCAGTGCCGATCAAAGTTATGGCATTCAAGTTGCACGATTGGCTGGAGTGCCACAGAGAGTTATTAATAGAGCAAGACAAATATTAAAAAACCTCGAAGCTATCGAGATTAGCCCTCAAGGCTTGACAGCCAGAATCAAAAAGTCTTTAAATCAAAACCACCAAATGAATATCTTTGATTTAATCGTCGAAGAAACTGAAGAAAAAGATAAGAAACTACAAGATATAAAAGAAATAATTCTCGATATAGATATCAATGAGCTGTCGCCTATCCAAGCTTTACAAAAGCTCGAAGAATTAAAGAAATTACTGACTGATGATGAAAACAATTGAGGTATGAAATGAAAATATACAGTATTCTTAGATCGAAAACTGCTATACTAATTATTGATCAAACTCTTTTACCACATATGGAAAAACGTGTTGAGATAAGAGATTATAGAAAAATGATTGAAGCTATCAAAGCCCTCCGTATCAGAGGTGCACCTGCAATAGGTTTAGCTGGAGCTGGAGCAGCTTGGCTGGCAAGCATAGAATTTGAAAAAGATGAACAGTTTAAACAAAAATTATTAAAAGCAATTAGTGAAATTGAGCAGTCAAGACCCACAGCAGTCAACTTGTTTCACGCTCTTAATAAGATAAAAGATATTATTATGACTACACCTGAAGATAAATTAGTCTACGAGATTTATGAATATCTTGATTCGCTTTTTCATTATGAGTATGACTCAAGCAAAGCAATGGCTGAAAATGGCTTAAATTATATACCAAAAGAGTTTACTCGATTTCTGACTCACTGTAATACTGGAAGCTTGGCAACTTATGGCTTTGGAACTGCATTAGGCGTGATAAATAGAATTGCAGAAGAAAGAGAAATTACTGTATTTGTTGATGAGACTCGCCCTCTATTGCAAGGCTCAAGGCTAACTATGTGGGAATTGCAAAAACACTCTATTCCTGCTTATTTAATAACTGATAATATGGCTGCTCATACTATCAAAGAACACAAAATTGATTGTATTATCACAGGTGCTGATAGAATATGTAAAAACGGCGATACAGCTAACAAGATAGGCACCATGAACCTCGCTATTTTAGCAAAGTATTTTAATATACCATTTTATATTGTTGCCCCCGAAAGTACGATTGACAGAAGTCTTGATCATGGTAATATGATAAATATTGAACAACGTGCAAGCGAGGAAATCACTCATCTCAATAACCAACAAATTGCACCTAATAACAGTCAAACTTTCAATCCCGCCTTTGATGTCAGCCCAGCAAACCTTATCACAGCAATAATCACGGAGAAAAAAGTCTATGAATACCCCTACAAGTTCTAATGTCTATATAAAAGCAATAAACGAATATAGTGTTGAGCAAATACTTGATTACTATCGCCATATTTTTGAGCAAGAACCATTTAAGACCAAATTAAATAATGCACAAAGAATACTTCTCAAACCAAATATGTTGGGTGCTCATCATCCAAATAAAGCGGTTACAACTCATCCTGCAATTCTTGAGGCAATGATTATTTATCTAAAAGAATTAGGTAAAGATATTATCGTGGGGGACAGCCCTGGCGGTATAGTCAGTGCTGAATCTGTTTGGAAAGCTACTGGTTTTGGGCAAGTATGTGCCAAATATAAAGTCAATCTTGCTAATTTCGGCAAAAGAGGTATCATAACAAAGCAAATAAATGGCACTGATTATCATTTTGAAAGATTAATTTTTGAGGTTGATGGTATTATTAATTTGGCAAAGATGAAAACTCATAGCCTAATGCTTTATACAGGCTGTGTAAAAAATTTTTATGGCTTGATTCCAGGTCTATATAAGTCAGAATTACATAAGCAATTTCCACAGCCAAAAGACTTTGCTCAAGTTATTATCAATGTCTACTCTCATATAAAAGACAAAGTTTTGTTTAATGTCTTGGACGGCATTGTTGGGATGGAGGGTGAGGGACCCTCTGCAGGCAAACCACGTGCTTTCAATCGTCTATTTATCTCTGAAATAGCACCTGCTATAGACTATGCTGCTTCCAGAATGATGGGCTTTAAAATACAGCAAATTGATTATATAGATCAATTATTAAAAAATATCAATCTCAGTATAGATAATATTAAGATAGAGGATGAGTTCAAAGATGATATTCTAACTGATGTTGCTATTAAAGAGGTATTACTCAAAAAACGTTTTTTAGATTCACTGCCCTCAGTTATCAAAAAAATCTTCAATCGTTTTTTTGAATATTATCCAAACTTTGAAGATGAGTGTGTTAGATGTGGCATCTGCGTCAAAAGCTGCCCTGTGCAAGCATTGAGATTAGAAGAAACAGACAAAAAACCTGTATTAGATAAACAAAAATGTATCAAATGTATGTGTTGCCATGAACTATGCCCAATTCATGCAGTCACAATCAAAAAATCCATTATTGCCAGACTGTTTTTATAATCAAAAATCACAAATAAATCAAAATAATTAAAAATATAATTTTTCATTTGACAGTTTTTGCATTATATTATAATTAGCACTCAATAGTATTAATTGCTAAATAGATTAAAAACTTAATGGAGGATAAAAATGGCAAAGCAAATGAAATATGGACATGACGCTCGAACAGCTATTAAGGCTGGTGTCGATCAATTAGCAGATGCAGTAAAGGTTACACTTGGACCTCGCGGTCGTAATGTTGTATTAGACAAAAAATTCGGTTCACCATTGATTACCAATGATGGTGTAACAATTGCAAAAGAGATTGAGCTTGAAGACCCCTTTGAAAATATGGGTGCACAACTTTGCAAAGAAGTTGCTGAAAAGACTCATGATAATGCAGGTGATGGTACAACCACAGCTACAATTCTCACACAAGCAATCATCGAAGAAGGTTTAAAACATATCACAGCTGGTGTCAACCCAATGTATCTCAAGAGAGGCTTAGAAAAAGCTGGTAAAGATATTATTGCAAAGATTCATGATCTTAGCAAGCCTATTTCAAATCAAGACGAAGTTGCAAAAATTGCTACAATTAGTGCAAACAACGATCCAGAAGTTGGAAAGCTTATAGCTGAAGCAATGGAAACAGTTGGCAATGAAGGCATAATCAACGTAGAAGAAGCAAAGTCAATTGAAACTACACTTGATAAAGTTGAAGGTATGCAATTTGATCGCGGTCATATATCACCATACTTTGTTACTGATCCAGACAAAATGATTGCTGAATTAGAAGACCCATATATCTTGTTATATGACAAAAAAATCAGCGTAATGAAAGACTTATTGCCTACACTACAGGCTGTTGCTCAATCTGGCAAACCTTTACTTATCATTGCTGAAGATGTTGAAGGCGAAGCTTTGGCTACTTTAGTTGTAAACAAACTTCGTGGCACAATCAACGTTGTAGCTGTAAAATCACCTGGTTTTGGCGACAGAAGAAAAGCTATGATGGAAGATATCGCTATCTTAACAGGCGGACAAGTTATTTCTGAAGAAATGGGCAGAAAGCTTGAAACAGCTACTTTAGAAGATTTAGGAACTGCGAGAAAAATCATTGTTGAAAAAGAAAACACTATTATTCGCGAAGGTGCTGGTAAAAAAGAAGAAATCGATGGTCGTATCAAACAAATTAAAGCACAAATCCAAGAAACTACCTCAGATTACGACAAAGAAAAGTTACAAGAGAGACTTGCAAAGCTCAGCTCGGGCGTAGCAGTTATTAAAATAGGTGCTGCAACAGAAACAGAAATGAAAGAAAAGAAAGCTCGTGTTGATGATGCTCTTCATGCTACACGTGCTGCTGTTGAAGAAGGTATAGTACCTGGTGGTGGCATCACTTTAATGAATGCTGCAAAAGCTATAAAAGTTGCAGAAGATGCAAGCCATGAAGATATAGTTGCTGCTGAGATTCTCAAAAAAGCTCTCAGCGTTCCTGCATATCATATCGCAAAGAATGCTGGCGAAGAAGGTGCTGTTATTGTTGAAAAGCTCAACCAATCTAATGATCATTCTTATGGCTATAACGCTGCTAACGGCAAGTTTGAAAACTTGATTACTGCTGGCGTTATCGACCCATCAAAAGTTGTTAGAAGTGCTATTCAAAATGCTATCTCTATCGCAGGCTTGTTCTTGACTACAGAATGCCTCGTAACTGATATCAAATCAGAAGAGCCTGCTATGCCAATGAATCCTGGCATGGGCGGTATGGGCGGAATGTATTAATCAACTCTTTAAGAGTAAATATAGGGCACAGGGTAAAACCTGTGCCTTTTTTTATATGTAGATGCAAGTAACTGCTATGCACACTAAATCCATTGTCCCATATACGATCATAACCAAAAAAAAGTTCGTATATAAAATTAATCATGAATTAAAGAAGCCCCTCTACTTATATATGCGTCCGAAAATGGGGTTTTGGAAAAACAATTTTAAACTTTTTTGAAGATTGGCGTGCAGAGCGGCTTTGAAGGTGATTATTTATTATAATAAATTCTTTAATCGAAAAATACAAATAATAGATTTTTTCCATAGTATTTATCTTAATTAACAAAAGAATTCCTCGCACCAAAAAGCCAATCAGCATGTTCATAAGCGATATTTATACTTAATTTTTTGATACTAATTATATGATTATGGTTTATGAGCAGCAAATCAAATAAAACATTTGACAAAATAAGCTCTTAATATAATCATACCAATAGGGCTGGCATAGGACTTGCATATAAATTAGAATAAAAATAAAGAGAATAATAAAGGAGAATCATGCAAACATTCGATGCGGTTATACCTTATCTGAAGAATAGCTGGAAACGAATTGCTCTTGGCATATTTGTTTTGGTTATTGTTGATGGTTTGCAAGTGCTTATCCCCAAAGTAATTCAAAAGACAATTGACAATCTTGGCGTTGAAGGCTTTACACAAAATGATATCTTAAAGTCTTCTTTTTTCATAATTCTTTTGGTAATTGGCATGATTATCATGAGATTTATTTGGCGAATGCTTATTGTCGGCAACTCGTGGATTATTGAAAGGGGATTGAGACAGAAATATTACGATCACTTGCTATTACTATCACGAAACTTTTTTAATAAGTCAAAAATTGGTGACTTAATGGCGCTCGCTACAAACGATCTAAATGCCGTTAGAATGCTATTTGGTATGGGCTTTATTGCTGCTGCTGATATTATTTTAATGACTGCTGCATCTTTCGCATTTATGGCGACAATCAACTTACGCCTCACACTTTTTGCAATCATACCAATGCCTTTAATAACCATTGTAATGACAGTAATAGGTCCTCGTTTACGTAAGCGTTTTCACTATGTACAAGAGACCTTTGCAAAGCTTAGCGGTATGATTCAAGAGAGTATTTCTGGTGTCAGAGTCATAAAAGCTTTTGCACAAGAAAAACCCGAATTAGAAAAAATGGAAGTCTTTTCCAAAGAGTATGTTGACGCAAATATAAAATCAGCAAAAGTGTCAGGCTTTTTCCACCCTCTTATCGGCTTGATTATTAGCTTTAGTTTGGTGATTGTGCTCATTATGGGCGGTCATGCAGCAATAAAAGGCGAGATATCAATCGGTGAGTTTATTGCATTTTTCTCGTATCTGGGCATGCTTGTTTGGCCCATGATTGCCACAGGTTTTATTGTTAATATGTATCAAAGAGGAACTGCATCTCTAAACCGTTTAAATGAAATCTGGGATACAAAACCAGAAATATATGATGAAGAGACAGCTGATTTTTCTATCACCGAATTAAATGGTAATATTGAGGTAAAAGACCTTACTTTTAAATATACTGAAGATGGTCCAACAGTCTTGGAAAAGCTGAATTTTGTGGTGGAAAGAGGCAAAACTTTGGCTATTTGTGGTCGTACTGCAAGTGGCAAAAGCACAGTAGTCGATCTGCTCGTCAGAGTATATAATCCACCAAAAAATGCTATTTATCTTGATGGACATGAAATTTATAATATACCATTAGAAACGCTCAGACGTTCTATTGTGATGGTGCCTCAGGATGTTTTTTTATTTTCTGATACTATCGCAAATAATATTGCTCTTGGTAAACCAGATGCTACTATTGATGAGATTCATAATGCAGCCAAATATGCCGCTGTTTACAATGAAATACTCGAATTTGATCAAGGTTTTGAAACTGTAGTTGGCGAACGTGGTGTTACTCTATCAGGCGGTCAAAAGCAGAGAGTGGCTATTGCACGATCACTTATTGCTGATCCAGATATTTTGGTATTAGATGATGCGTTGTCTGCAGTTGATACTGGTACTGAAAATCAAATATTAAATCACCTAATAAATGTTCGTGAAGGGAAGACTACAATTATTATTGCTCATCGTATCTCTGCTTTACATCAGGCTGATAAAATTATTGTATTACAAGATCAAACAATTGCCGAGTCAGGCTCTCATGATGAACTATTAGCTTTAAATGGTGCTTATCGTGATCTTTACGAAAAGCAAAAGATAGAAGAAAGATTAGAGGGTAAAGAATGAGTCAAAACTTTGGAATGCAAGCTGATGAAATTCTTGGCAAAATATATGATAAAAAACTATATGTTCGCTTATTAAGATATCTAAAACCATATCTTGGATGGGTTGGATTTGCTGTCGTTTTACTTACCATTTCCGCCTGTTTAGAAATATATATGCCATTGCTGACCAAAAATGCAATGGATAATCATATTGTATCAGATAAAAGAATCTTGACTTTAAACACTGATGAATACGCCCATTTTGAAGCAATGCAAAAAATGAGTAGGTTCAAAACTTACCAAGTGGCAGAAAAGAACTATATTGTGCTCACTACAAAGAATAGTAGATTTATACCAAAAGAGGATATGGCACTATATGAAGAAAATAAACTTATCAGCAAGGATAAATACGTCTTTATCGAATCTAACGATGATATTAATTCTATCTTGTCTGAATATCAAGATGAGGTGATAAAATTAGAGCAAGGCTTGATCGCCGTGCCATCATCTATCTTAGCAAAACTGAATATTGACGATAAATTGGTTGTCCGTAAAGACTCAATGAACAAAATCGTGCTCTACGGTCTGGCATTTTTGATTTTTACTCTGATAAAAGCTGTGATCCAATTCTTACAACTCGTTATCACAACAATATTCTCACAAAAAGCTACAAATGATTTGCGCTCTGACTTATTTCACCACCTGCAGAAATTACCAGTATCGTTCTTTGACAAAAACCCTGTCGGAAGACTTGTAACACGTACGACAAATGACGTGCGTGCATTAGATGAAATGCTCAGCGATGGCGTCTTGACAATTATTCAAGATGCCGCAATGGTGATTGCTATTATCGTCTTGATGCTTTTTTTACATTGGCGCCTCGCATTAGTCAGTTTCATCGTCTTGCCTTTTGTAATTCAGCTTATAAGAGTCTATAAGAATAAAACACGTGTTACTTATCGTGAAGTGAGAAAAAGATTGGCTGCTGTTAATGCTACACTTGCAGAGCATATCTCTGGTATGAAAATCATCCAGATTTTCAATCAATCAAAAAATAAAAGACAAGAATTTGCAGATACAAATCAATCTTATTTTTCCGAGTCAATGAGACAGCTCAAACTCTTTGCAATGTTCAGACCCACTATCAGAATGGGTAGGCAAGTTGCCATTGCAATAGTCCTCTGGTACGCTGGCGGTCAGATTTTGCAAAATACCCTTACCATCGGTGTATTTATGGCTTTCATGACATATCTGGAAAAACTTTACGACCCAATAAGCGAATTTTCAGAAAAGTTTAATATACTGCAAGGGGCTATGGCTGGTGCAGAAAGAATATTTGACTTGATGGATTATGAAGAAGCTGATTATCGTGAAGATGCAGAGATTATAAATGGAATTGATGGCGATATTGAGTTTAAAAATCTCTATTTATCTTATGTCTTAAGAAAAAATGAAGAAGACTATAAAGATGAAGATTTTGTCTTAAAAAATATCTCTTTCAAAGTTAAAGCAGGTGAGAAAATTGCACTGGTAGGACACACAGGCTCTGGAAAAACATCTATCGTCAATCTGATACTCGGAATGTATCCATATCAAAAAGGTGAAATACTAATAGATAATAAACCTCTTGAACAGTATAGATTAGAGGATTTACGCTCAAGAATCGGTATGGTACAGCAAGATGTTTTCCTCTTCTCTGGAACAATTAGAGACAATATTGCACTTAATAATCACAAGATTACAGATGAAGAAATTGAAAGAATCTGTGAATATGTCAATGTTATGCCCTTTATCAAAAAGATGAAAGATGGCTTTGACGAACCTGTAATGGAAAGAGGATCAACACTTTCTGTTGGACAAAGACAACTCATCTCTTTTGCACGTGTACTTGCTTATGATCCATCTATTTTTATACTTGATGAAGCAACTGCAAATATTGATACTGAAACAGAAATACTTATCCAAGATGCTCTGCAAAAACTGATGGAAAAAAGAACCTCGCTTATCATTGCACATCGCCTATCTACTATCCAACATGTCGATAGAATCCTTGTTTTACATAAAGGCGAAATAGTGGAAGAAGGCTCGCACCAAGAACTTCTAAAAAAAGAAGGGCTTTATTACGACTTGTATAGATTGCAATATGCATGAAATACATTAAAAACAATAAAATATTTGGTGGTACGATCTGTACCACCTTTTTATTTGCAATATTTTAACACCTCAATTAAACACCAACTCAAAATGTGATTCTATCATTATTTATCATTTTACAAAATATTAAATTTAAAGATTGACTAAATTTCCCTTTTATTTCATTAGGTATTATAAAGAATATTATGATAAGGATTTATTATGCAAGAGCCTAAAGTTGATTTAAATTTAGCGTTAGAGCATGGACTAACAGAAGAAGAATATGAACTTGTTTTAAAAACTATTGGCAGAGTACCAACATTTACAGAGCTTGGAATTGTCTCTGTAATGTGGTCAGAACACGCAAGCTATAAAAATTCAATTGAGTATTTGAAAAAACTACCAAAAGATGGACCATTTATGCTCACAAAAGCAGGAGAAGAAAATGCTGGCGTGGTTGATATTGGTGATAATTTGGCAATATCTTTTAAAATCGAATCACACAATCACCCTTCAGCTGTCGAGCCTTATCATGGTGCTGCAACAGGCGTCGGCGGTATTTTGAGAGATATCTTTACAATGGGAGCACGCCCTATTTGTGCACTTAATTCGCTTAGATTTGGTAATCCAGATGACCCTCGAGTAAAGTTTTTAATAAAAGGCGTCGTCGCAGGTATTGCAGATTATGGTAACTGCTTTGGTGTGCCAACTGTTGGAGGTGAAGTCTATTTTGAAGATGCATATGCTGGAAATCCACTTGTCAATGCGATGGCAGTTGGATTGATGAAGCATGAAGACTTGATGACTGCTTCTGCTGACGGTCCAGGTAATTTTGTCGTCTTTGTCGGTGCAAAAACGGGACGTGATGGTATTCACGGAACTACTTTTGCCAGTGCAGACCTGTCCGAAGAAACAGAAGAAAATAGAACAGCTGTGCAAGTTGGAGACCCCTTTATGGAAAAACTCTTGCTCGAAGCAAGCTTAGAAGTGATTCAAAAGAAATTAGTCGTGGGTATTCAAGATATGGGTGCAGCTGGCTTGACATGCTCAACAAGCGAAATGTCGGCAAAAGCAAATAATGGTATAGAAATCGATGTTGCTCTCGTACCTCAACGTGAAAAAGGAATGACCGCATACGAAATCATGCTATCAGAATCACAAGAACGTATGCTCATGGTTGTCGAACCTCATAATTTTGATGAAGTAAAAGCTATCTTTGAAAAATGGGATCTACATGCTGAAAAAATCGGCGTTGTTACTGATGATGGCTTGTTGCGCGTTAAACATAATGGAGAGCTAAAAGCTGAATTACCATCGCAATTCTTGGTCTTAGGCGGAGACGCTCCTGTTTATAAACGTGAGTTTAAAAAACCTGACTATATCGATGAGATTCAAAAATTAGACGTCGACTCATTACACAAACCAAATGACTATAATCACGTGCTGTTAAAGCTCGCTGCTACTCCAAATATCGCCTCTAAAAAAAGTATTTATCAACAATATGATCATATGGTGCAAATAAACACAATGGTCGAACCTGGCAGTGATGCGGCTGTGATTAGAATAAAAGATACAAATAAGGCTATCGCAGTGGCAACTGACTGTAATGCTCGCCTTTGCTACCTAAACCCTTATGAAGGTGCAAAAGGTGCCGTCGCTGAATCTGCACGTAATGTGGTATGCTCGGGTGCAAAACCTGTCGCAATTACAAACTGCCTAAACTTTGGAAACCCATATAAACCAGAAGTTTATTGGACATTTGTCGAAGCTATTAAAGGTATGTCAGACGCATGTATTAAGTTTGAAACTCCCGTTACTGGTGGCAATGTCTCTTTCTACAATGAAAGCCCTGCTGGAGCTGTCTATCCAACTCCTACAATTGGTATGCTTGGTTTGCTCCAAGATAATTCTAAAGTCATCACCTCTCATTATAAAAATCTCGGCGATCTGATTTACTTGCTCGGTGATCATTGCAACGAAGTTGGTGGTTCTCAATACCTTAAAGAAATACACAACTTGATCAAAGGAAATGCACCAATAGTTGACTTAGATAAAGAAGCTCTATTGTACGAGACTGTGCTCAAATTAGCTGATGAGAGACTATTACAGTCCGCTCATGACTGCTCAGATGGCGGTCTGGCAATTGCCCTGATGGAATCATGCTTTGCACCTGGTGGAAAATACACTGGCTGTAAAATACAAATGAATTTTGAAAATAGAGAGGATATCGAACTCTTCGGCGAATCTCATAGCCGTATAGTAGTCAGTGTAAAACCAGAAGATAAAGAAGCATTCGAAGCTATTTGCCAAAAAGAAAAACAAGCTTTTATGCCAATCGGAGAAGTCGTTGCTGATAAGATAACTATTAATAATCTGATTGATCTACCAACAACTAAATGTGCGGAAGCATTTTACTCTTTCAAAGTTTAAAATTACTTATGTGTTTGTTGAAGAAAGATAGCTTGCTTGTGATTAGATAATATCCACAGTTAAAGAATATCACATCTTTAAATAAATTTGCAGGTTGAATCTCATAAATCAACCTGCTTTTTTTATAAAAGTAGCTTTTTAAAAATATCAGAATATAATACAAAAAGGTTTTGTAAAAAGTTCGTTGTAAAAATGAAAGATAAATGCTCAAATAATCTGTTCACTACATACAAAATATCAATAGCAAAAGACAATAAAATAATCTCAGATCATCTCCTTTTGACTCCCTTTTGATTCCCTTTATTAACCCCTTGATTCTCCAAGATAGCAGGGGGATGGTAACGGGATGGTAACGGGATGGTAGCGGGGAACGATAGTTAATAAAGTGGCTTTCGAAGCGGCTTTTAAGCAGAAAACTACATGTAAAACAAGACTCATATTATTGGCACACTATTTCTGAATTAAATTGCGATATTTTTTGCGTTGATTATATTCTAAATTGTCTTCCAAATCGTGATAATTTGCTTTATAGGTATTTCGATTTTCTTGATAGTATTTTAAGGTGTCTGGGGCAAAGCTAAATTAAAACTTGACTTGTAATAGCAGAATGAATATAGGTGAATTTAAAAGAGGTGGTTGATGAAAAAATATTTAAAAGTAAGTGACGAGATAGGTCAAGCATTGTTTGACAAAAAGCCTATTGTGGCTCTTGAATCAACAATTATTTCACATGGTATGCCATTTCCAGAAAATATCGAAACTGCTCAGGAGCTCGAGCAGATAGTGCGTGATCGTGGTGTCATACCAGCAACTATTGCGATTTTAAATGGCGAGATAGTAGTGGGTTTAAATGCAGAGCAAATGCATTATTTGGCAAAAAATGAGGTTAAAAAAGCGAGTAGAATGGATTTGCCGTATATAATTAGTAAAGATCAAAATGCTTCAACGACAGTTGCAGCGACTATGATATGTGCCCAAATGGCTGGTATTGAGGTATTTGTAACAGGTGGTATTGGTGGTGTCCATAGAGGTGCGGAATATAGTTTTGATATTTCAGCAGATTTACAAGAATTAGCAAAGACTGACATGACAGTAATATGTGCTGGTGCAAAAGCGATTTTGGATTTAGAAAAAACAATGGAATACCTTGAGACAAATGGCGTTTTGACTCTTGGATATCAGACAGACTATTTGCCAGCATTTTATTCGCGAGAAAGCCCTATTGAATTAGCATATCGTGTAGATTCAGCTGAAGAAATAGCAAATATTATCAGAGCGAAAAAAGCATTAACTTTATCAGGCTCCATTTTGGTTGCTAATCCAATCCCAGCAGAATTTTCATTATCTTATAATGAGATGAATACACTGATCAATTTGGCAATTGAAAAGGCAAAAGAGCTGGGAATCAGAGGTAAGGAATTGACGCCGTATTTATTAGATTCAATACAAAAAATGACCAATAAAACAAGTCTTTATGCAAATATTGAGTTGATAAAAAACAATGCAAAACTTGGAGGAGATATTGCAAGAATTTTAAGTAATATATAATTCAATAGTTTAAAAAGCTTAAAAAGAGATAAATATTGCAAAAAGATGAAAGAGAGAATGTTTTAAATCACGATTGTATACATTTGGTAAATGGGCATTTACAGTGTATTTGCAAGAAAAGCAATAAAAAGCTTGCATTATTTTCAATATTTATATCTTTTGTATTATATAGAGATGATTAATTGGAGGCTAAGATGCTAAGAAAAACATCTAAGTCCAAAGATGGACAAATAATTACTGACGGCGATGCACGCGAATTGATGGAAGTCGAGATAACAGAAGAAAAAGAGAATGTAGATTACAAAAATTCACCCGTGTACATTTATTATGAATGGTGTAAGAAGTGTGGTATTTGTGTGGCTTTTTGTCCGACAAAATGTTTAGGCAGAAAACCTGACGGAAGCCCTTTTGTAGAGTTTCCTGAGAAATGTATCCACTGTGAGACTTGCGATCGTTTATGCCCAGATTTTGCAATCACTGGTGCAAAGCGATAAGGAGGTTAGAAAATGACAAAAGAAAAAAAAGAACAAGTAGTGAAAAAAGAGAAAAAAGAACAAGCAGTTGAGAATTTGCAAGAAGAGGAAGTAATTCTTGAGGACAATCGTAAGGTTGTTTTGATGCAAGGAAATGAAGCAGTAGCAAGAGGTGCTCTGGCTGCTGGTTTGGATTTTTATGCAGGTTATCCAATCACCCCATCAACAGAAATAGCAGAAATATTATCTGAAGAGTTACCCAAAATTGGTGGAAAATTTATACAAATGGAAGATGAAATTGCTAGTATTTGTGCTATTATTGGTGCGTCATTGGCGGGTGCAAAAGCAATGACAGCTACAAGTGGTCCTGGTTTTTCATTGATGCAAGAGGGTATTGGCTTTGCAAAAGCAACAGAGACACCATGCGTTGTCGTGGATGTACAACGTGGTGGTGTATCAACAGGTTTGCCAACCAAACCTTCTCAAGGAGATATCATGCAATCAAAGTGGGGATCACATGGTGATAATCCAGCGATTGTGCTCTATCCGCATACAGTAAAAGAATGCTACGAGCTTGCAATTCGTGCAATAAACCTTTCAGAAAAATATAGAACTTGCGTGACTCTTTTGCTTGATGAAGTTTTAGGGCACATGAGAGAAGCAGTTAGGCTTCCAGATATTTCAAACGTTCGTATAATTAATAGATTAAGACCAACTGTGCCACCAGAATGGTATAAACATTATGATGAAAATCAAAAATACCTTTCACCAGTCGCAAGCTATGGCGAAGGATATCGCTTTCATGTAACAGGTCTTGCACATGACTCACAAGGCTTCCCAACAAATAAGGCAAATGAAGTTGCCGCACAAATGAAAAGACTCAAACGTAAAATAACACATAATATCAGGGATCTCGTGCAAATAGAAAGCTATATGATGGAAGATGCAAATATTGCTATCTTCGCTGTTGGCATTTGTGCACGTTCTGCAAAAGCCGCTATCAAGGCAGCACGAGAAGACGGCATCCAAGTTGGCTTATTACGTCCAATCACTATTTGGCCCTTCCCCGATGATGCAGTAAGAAAAATGCTTCGCGATGTTGATATAATTATTGTACCAGAATTAAACGAAGGACAGCTTATCACCGAATTGCATAGATTAACAAAAGATAAAGCTGATGGTAAAATCATTCCAATCCAACGTTCAGATGGCGAAATGATTACACCTACTCACATATTAAGAGTAATCAAGGAGGCACATTAAAATGGCTAATATTCCACAAAAAGTAGTTCATAAATATTTAAGACACAATAAAAAATTCCCACATGTATGGTGTCCAGGCTGTAGTAATGGTACGACACTTGGTAGCATTATTCGTGCAATCGCAGAACTAAACTATGATCGCGATGGCATTACAATGGTCTCTGGAATTGGCTGTTCATCACGTATGCCAGTTTATGTTGATTTTAATACATTACACACATTGCATGGTCGTGCATTACCTTTTGCAACTGGTATCAAAATGACAAAGCCCGAACAAAAAGTGATTGTGATTACAGGTGACGGCGATGCAACAGCTATTGGCGGTAATCACTTTATCCATGCTTGCCGTAGAAATATCGATATGACAGCAATCGTTTTAAACAATAATATCTATGGTATGACTGGCGGACAATACTCACCAACAACACCAACAGGCGATCGTGCAACAACATCTCCTTATGGTAATATCGATCCCGTATTTGATATATGCGAATTGGCAATGGCTGCAGGTGCAACATTTGTCGCACGTACTACAGCATTCCACGCTATTGAAACTCAAAGCATTATCAAAGATGCTTTGGAACATAAGGGATTTTCTGTCGTTGAAGTTGTTTCGTCATGCCCTGTAATTTATGGACGCCTGAATAAAAAGGGAGATGGTCCAGAGATGATGAAATATATGAGAGATAATTCTGTTCCTTTAAAAGCAACAGAAAAAATGACACCAGAACAGCTGGAAGGTAAGATTGTGCGCGGTATTTTCAAAAGAGTTGAAAAACAAGAATATTGCGAGGCATATGCTGGCTTAGTAGCAAAATTCCAAAATAAAGAGGAGGCTAAAAAATGAGTGATGTATTTCGTAAAGAAGTCCGCTTTAGTGGAAGTGGTGGACAAGGTCTCATCTTAGATGGTATCGTTTTGGCACGAGCAGGTGTGCTTGATAAATTTAAAGTAACTCAAACCCAAAGCTATGGTCCCGAATCACGAGGTGGATCATCACGTGCTGATACAATTATTTCAGAGGGCGATATATTTTATCCCGAAGCTCAAAATATTGACATATTAATTGCACTCACACAAACAGCATGCGATAAATTCATCTATGAGATGAAAGAAGATGGTGTCTTGATTGTAGATAATAATCTTGTAAAAAATATCTCTGTATCTATTGGTAAAATTTATGAAGAACCATTTACAGAAATTACTCTTGAAAAACTTGGCACAGAGCTTCCAACAAATATCGTGGTTCTTTCATTTATGGTAAAAATAACAAAGTTAGTAACCGAGAAATCTTTAGAGCAAGCAATTTGTGATTCAGTAAAACCAATGCACAAAGAATTGAATATCAAAGCTATGAATCTTGGTTTTGAAATCGCAAAGAAATACTTATAAATTATTTCTTAATAATAAAATGCCTGCTCCAAACGCAGGCATTTTTTTTACAAAAACAAAATAAATAGAAAAAAAGGAGATAAGATGGTAAAAAAAATAAGTCATATTGGTATAGCAGTCAAAGATCTAAATGAAGCAATAAAGTTTTATCAAAAGCTTGGACTTGAGTTGGAAGAAATAGAAGAAGTTCCATCACAAAAAGTTAAAGTAGCTTTTTTCCCAATAGGTGAAGTTCGCATTGAACTGCTTGAGGCAACATCAGAAGATAGCCCAATAGCTAAATTTATCGAAAAAAGAGGCGAGGGTGTTCATCATCTTGCTTTCCAAGTTGATGATTTGCCTGAGAAATTGTCAGAAGCAGAAGAAAAAGAGTTTAGGCTCATCGACAAAGAGCCTCGACCTGGTGCTCACGGTGCAGATATTGCCTTTTTACATCCAAAATCAACACATGGTACACTGATAGAATTCTGCCAGGAAAAAGAATAATGCAAGAAAATAAAGTAATATTCTCGATGGACCGAGTTGGTAAGATATATCCTGGCAACAAACAAGTCTTAAGAGATATTTCTCTCGGCTATTATTATGGTGCAAAAATAGGCGTGATTGGCTTGAATGGCTCTGGTAAGAGTAGCTTGCTGAAAATAATGGCTGGTATTGATACTGATTATGTCGGTAGAATTGGGATGTCAAAAGGATATACAATTGGTTATTTGGAACAAGAGCCACAATTAGATCCAGAAAAAACAGTGCTGCAATGCGTTCAAGAAGCTGTCCAAGATAAAATAGACATTATGAACCGCTATAATGAAATTAGTATGCTGATGTGTGAACCAATGGATGACAATGAAATGGACAAATTGCTAAACGAGCAGGGAAATTTACAAGATATTTTGGATTCACAGAATATTTGGGATCTCGATAGTAGACTTGAAATGGCTATGGATGCACTTCGTTGCCCACCAGCAGAGATGAAAGTTGAACTGATATCAGGCGGTGAAAAAAGACGAGTTGCTTTGTGTAAACTTCTTTTACAAGAGCCAGATATTTTATTGCTTGATGAACCAACAAACCATCTTGATGCAGAGACTGTTTTGTGGTTAGAAAAGCATTTGAAAGACTATAAGGGCACAGTTATTGCCATTACACACGATCGCTACTTTTTGGACAATGTGTCTGAGTGGATATTAGAACTTGATCGAGGCTATGGTATTCCTTGGAAAGGTAATTATTCATCATGGCTTGAGCAAAAACAAAAGAGCCTTATGGATGAAGAGAAAAAAGAACATAAAAGAATTCAGACTCTGGCACGTGAACTCGAATGGATACGAGCAACACCAAAAGCTAATCATGAAAAGAATAAGGCTCGTATTTCAAACTTTGAAAAGCTTGCTGCAGAGGCAAATGAAAAGAGAAATGAGACAAATGAGCTCTTTATTCCTTCAAGTAACAAGTTGGGCAAGAAAGTAATCCATGTTGACAACCTGAGAAAAGCATTTGATGATAAATTGCTAATTGAAGATTTATCTTTCGATATTCCAGCTGGTGCAATAGTAGGCATAATTGGACCTAATGGTGCAGGTAAGACAACTCTATTTAAAATGTTGATGGGGCAGGAAAAACAAGATGATGGCTCAATTGAGATTGGTGATACAGTCAACTTCTCATATGTTGACCAAAATCGTGATTTGGAAGCCAATAAAACCATGATTGAACTGGTTGGAAAGGGTAGTGATATACTGAATATGGGTGGCAGAGAGATACCTTTACGACAATATATTTCATGGTTCAACTTTCCCAGCACTGATCATCATCGTAACGTATCAGAGCTTTCAGGCGGTGAAAGAAATAGAGTGTATCTTGCATTGACTTTGCAGGCTGGTGGTAATGTTATATTGCTTGACGAGCCGACCAATGATCTTGATGTAAATACAATTCGTGCTCTTGAAGAAGCTATTCAAAGTTTTGCGGGAAGTGTGTTGGTAATCAGTCACGATCGCTATTTCTTGGATAGAATCTGTACTCATATCCTGGCATTCGAGGGTGATAGCCAAGTCAAATTCTTTGATGGAAACTTTTCCGAATACGAAGAAGATAAAATACGCCGTTTGGGAGATAAAGCATTAATTCCTAAACGAGTAAGCTATCGAAAATTGACACGAGTATAAAAAAAGGGCAAGCTCGGGCTTGCCCTTTTTCTTTTGTAAAACGCAAAAAACTAAGATTGACTATTTGATGGTAACGATGACATCTTGTATTCCATGACGATGAACAACTTCCGTGTGATAAGTAATAATTATCGTGCCTCTTGGAGTGCTTGGGTTAATCTTATAGTTAATACTTGAGATATAATTACGAAAATCAGGTATTGCTTCTTGAATATTCCTATCTATTCTTTTGATTATTCTAATCATATTTTCATTTGAAAACTGTTGATTAATAAAGCTTTTTGTTGTTTCTTCAGCAATTTCCTTAATTCTTTTTAGCTTTTCGCGTTCCTCTTTTATTTGATTCATCTTGTCCTCCTTTGCTTTACTTAATTATAATAATAAAACTGAAAAAAATGTCAAGAAAAATTATTAATAATTAGTTCTACAAATGGAATATGCTTAGTCAATGAAGCAAAAGACTTGCGAAATTGTGTTTACTTAATATAATGCATGCCAAAGAAAAAAACATTGTTAAATAGGCATTAAGCGGTACAATATATAATTAGTAAAAATATTTTTTGGTTGGCTTTGATTTTGGGCGCATATATATATAGAAGCATGTGTATATCATTTTCATTATCAGATGAGCATAAGAAGAATTTATGTTGATTTTAATCATCTTGTTTTATGAAAACAAGTGAGAGCCGTTTTGATTTTTTATATAAACCATAATTATTTAGATTTTGCATATATATTAAGAGTTTTTGATAATTTTTATAATTATTTCAAATATAATCAGATTAAGCTAATAATCGATACATTTTCTTTTAAATACTTAAATTGAATCGTTAAAATAATCATTTTATATTGTCATTTGGAATACTATTTGCTTATTAATAAGACAGAAAATAAAAACTTGGAGGAAAGATGTTAAAAATCTTTAAAAACGAAAAAGGATTCACCTTAATTGAAATTTTGGTGGTAGTAATCATTGTTGCGATACTTGCAGCTATCGCGGTTCCCATTTATCTTAAGTATGTTAATCAAGCACGTGCATCAGAAGCTCAATCAGCTTTATCAACCATTCGCAAAGCATACGAAGTTTATTATCAATCTTATAGCCGTACAGACGACTATTCAGTAGAACAAGCATTAAAAGATGCAAAAGTTGGAAAGTCAACAGAGAAAAGTTGGAAATTTGAAGTAATTGGCAACCCACCAAAAAGATACATGGCGACAAGTACATCAGACTTTGCAGCAGGCGAAGGAAAACAAGTATGGTATGATGTAGCAGAAGGAAAATTCCACGGCTACGGCATCGACCAGGATGAAGAAGATTTTGACTAAAATAATGAAGCTCCTTGGAGGGATATTTTGTTAACAATTCAAGAGTTACTTCGCTTTACGTCAGAAGCTGGTGCTTCTGACTTACACGTGAGTGCGGGATCATTCCCCATGGTTCGTGTACACGGGCGAATGAAAAAACTAAACTTACCAAAACTTTCACAAGAAGATGTAGCACAATTATTAGATGGTGTATTTACTGATGTACAAAAAGAAATGTTTAGAGAAAAGTTGGAGATAGACTTTTCAACTAAGCTTTCAAATGACGTGCGTTTCCGTGTGAATGCATTCAATCAAATTAATGGTTATGCAGCGGCATTTCGTGTGATACCAAACGAAATAAAGAGCTATAGTGAATTACACTTGCCAGAGATTTTAGAAAGATTAGCTTTGAAAGACAAAGGCTTAATTCTTGTAACAGGACCAACAGGTTCTGGTAAGTCAACCACATTGGCTACTATTATCGATTCAATCAATGAAAAAACTCAAAAACATATAATAACTGTTGAAGACCCTATTGAGTTTGTTCACAAATCAAAAAACAGTCTTATAAATCAGCGTGAATTAGGACATAGTACATGGTCATTTACAGCTGCGTTACGTTCTGCTCTTCGTGAAGACCCAGACGTTATACTCGTAGGTGAGATGCGTGACCTTGAAACAGTTTCGCTTGCTTTGACAGCAGCAGAGACAGGTCACTTGGTTTTGGCAACTTTGCATACAAGTAGTGCAACAAAGACTATCGACCGTGTAATTGATATGTATCCACGAGAACAGCAAGCTCAGGTGCGTTCAATGCTTTCAGAATCATTAGAAGCAGTTGTAGCACAGACACTTTGCCCTATCAAAGATGGCAATGGTCGTGTTCCTGTTCTTGAGATTATGATTGCAAATGCAGCTGTTCGTAACTTGATCCGTGAAGAAAAGACATATCAAATTCCTTCAGTAATCCAATCAGGAACAAAAGAAGGTATGCAAACTAAAGATCAATCACTGTATAACCATGTTATGAATGGTTTGATAGATAGAACTTTAGCAGAACAAATCGCTGATAATCCTAAGATGTTTGCTACTGGAGTAGGATTTTAATGAAACAAAAACACGCATTTCATAATCAAAAAGGTTTTGCTTTGATGGAAGTGATTGCAGCTATGGTGATTTTAGTTATCACTTTAATAGGTATGATCGTAGCGATGAATTATGCTCATGCAAAAAGTGCATATAACTACCGTTATAGAATTGCACTCCTAAAAGCAGAGTCCGAATTACAGATAATAAAAATGCGTCACTACCATTCAGGCAATTTCGGTTCTTTGGCTTCAAAGGAGTTTAATATTCAGGCAAATCCCAATTCCAAGCCAATTCGTGCAACAGTATACTTTACTGCAGCGACAATAAATGATACACAAGTGTCTCTTAGAACTTCTTACACATCAGTAACAGCAACAGTCCGTTGGTATGAACCATCAATGTATGCATTATACCAATCACCTAATGATTATAAAGAAGTTATATTGCGCGAAGATTATTATTTTGAGAGGACACAATGATAAAAAATCAAAAAGGATTTACCCTCACAGAATTAATAGCAGGTATTGGGCTCGTGTCTTTACTCTTTGTTGGTTTTACGATTTTTCTGATTCAATTTGTTAATAACTTCAAAGAAATTAATGAATTTAATACATTACAACATGAGCTTTTAAGCACCATTGAGGCAATGCGTTATGGCTATGTCAAGGTTGGTGTTAATGAAAACGAATCATTAATTGGACTGATGACAGCAAATAAAGTCAATATTGCAACTAATGGCAAAGCCGTTACAATAACTCCTATAGTTACAAAAGCTGGCGAACGTCATTGGGCAAACTATACATTAAGCCCCAAGGGAGAAATCGTTTTAAGTGCAGTTTATGGCATCAAATCAATCAACAATGAAGTAATATTTCCCAAATCCAAAGAAGTTATCGATAAAGCACTAAAATATAGAATAACAAACTTTTATATCGCAAATTCAAGCCCAGTTGTGTCTAACGATATATCTTTAGTTACTATAACTATCGAAGGACAAGTTAGATTTAGGCCTAAAGCCAGCGGTCAGAATAGAGAAGAAGATCAAAGGCTAAATACCAGAACAGCCCGTTTTGAAACAACTGTATTTATTTCAAACTATGACAAATAACAAGCGAGGTTACTAATGAAACGACTACTTAACAATGAAAAAGGCATAGCAGGTGGTATTCTGGTATCTATTGCAGCAGTTATAATAGCAGTAACAGCAAGTGCGGCATTTATGAATTTGGTGCAAATGGATACTAACGAAGTTCATTATTTACAGGATCAACTTCAACAAGAACTTTTGCTCCGCTCTGAAATAAAGCGTATAAATATTCTGTTAGAAAACAACTCATTAATGTTGCCAACTCGTGTTGTTGAGATGCAAAATAAAAACCGTATAGCAACTTATCGAGTTAGATTGAAAGAATCAAGAGTAACAATTTCTAATAACTTGGGTTTACCAATGGAAGAAGCTTCTGCAGTGCAAGCACTCGTCACACAAACTCGCGGTAGAGCTATGTCGAGTAATGCAGAGAGATCGCCCGTTGCTCGTTTTATGACAAAGCTTTCCAACAGGAAAAACCTCAGTCAATACGCTTATTTCTCAGATAATGAAGCATCAGACTTGTATGATAGCGGACCTGAGGCGAGAGTGAAGTTCTATGGAAAAGATGAGCTTACAGGACCAGTGCATAGTAATTCTGATATCTGGATACAAAGTAATGGCGGCGGTACTGCCAACCCTGACGCTCACGGCTGGCCCCTGTTTAGAGGCTTAGTTACAACAGCAGGCAAACTAATGTGGCACGATTCAAATCAGCTCCTAATAGGATCAGGATTTCCAGATGATGATGTTTTTCAAGGACCAGACCCACGTAGAATAGAAGATGTTGCAACAATTCCCTATATTGGTACAGCTGAATTAATTAGAAACAATGGAACTCCTATTGGAACATCACTTGCACAATCAAAATACCTAATATATAAATGTAATATCAGCGGATCAAATGTTAAAATTTCTACTGTGGATTTTTCTCAAACATATACAGATACATTTGTGGTATATAAGAGTTATCCAGACGCTTTGCACCCACTAAACCCTAATGATGTTAATAATAAAACTAATTGGGTTTTAGATTCATTATATACTAATACGATAACTTTTAGAGATACAGTTTGGGGTCCTGAATCATCTTACACTGTAAGTAATTCATCATTGTTTATTCGTGGTAATGCCTGGGTTGAAGGCACAGTAAATGGTAAAATCACGATTGGAGCAGAAGGTGATATATATACAACTGGCGATATTTTGTACCAAAATACCGTTCGCGGTCAATTGCCAGTTACAGAAAGTGCAATAAATACAACCGATTATTTTGGCTGTGTATCAGAAGGTAAAATTATTTTAAAATATAAGTATCGGAAAAAAGAAGGATCTAAATGGGTTACTTATGCACATAATTCACAAGGTCCTGATGGTCACGTATATTTATATGGTTCTTATGCTGCTTTGGGTATAGAACCAAATATACCTTTTGGCTTTTTACTTGCAGGGACACTTACTTATGAATATCAACACCCACATGGTGCTGTAATGCCATATAGAGGATATAGTCAATTTACAGGGAAAGATACATTATATACATATATTGATTTCCATAGACATCGCTTCCCACCAGCAGACCCAGCTCAGACAAATAGACCATTATGGAATCGTTGGCCCAATCAAACACCACAAGGACAATCTAATGGTTTCCCAAATGATAATAAACCAACCTATGACTATACACAAAACTCAGGTCCTATCTTGTATAACACATCAGACTATCCATGGTATAATCCAGTGTGGCCAGAAAAAGATTCAGGACCCAGCCCAACTAACGTTGAAACAGATATTACTTGGGAAAGAGGCACTCTACATGTTTATGGTTCAATTGCTCAACGACGCAGAGGATTTATACATAGATCAGGTACAGGTGCATCTAATAATAACCCAGATACTGGTATATGGGATCCATCTATATACGGTCCAAATGGCAACTTGAAAATGCCTATATATGGACCACCACATAGATCAACTGGCTATGAAAAAGACTATAGATATGATGAACGTTTAACTTTTGTGCATCCGCCACACTTTCCAGAAGTATATAAAGGTGGTCTTGCTGGTATGCAATCAGCATTTGATGATGCAGCATGGAACTTTAGCATTCCGCCCAGAAACTTTTAGGCTGGATGTTTTGAAATAAAAACTATGAAAAATATAAATTTAAAAAAGTGATTGTGAATTAATGAATCTAATAATGAAATTTAATAAAAATGAAATCAACATGTTGATATTATTAATTACATATCACCAAATACGAGTTATGAATTAAGATAAAGAGGTATCATGGCAAAGAAAAAAATCCCTAAATTTAAAGAATCAGTCGGCATCGACATCGGTTCACATAGTGTAAAGATAGTGCATTTGAAACGCTTACACGAAGGATACAAATTGCTTAACTATGAAGTTCGCCAAACAGTTCCTCAGGGTATAGAATACCTCCCAACGGAACTGAGAAAAGACCGTTTTGCTCCGGTAATTGCAGAGATGTTGCGTTCAATGAAAATAAGCCCCAAAAAAATCCAGCATCTGATTACTTGCATTGGTGGAGACAATATAAGTATTAAGCAAATTAAGACTATCTTCTTACCCGATGAAGAGCTCGAATCAGCATTGTTTTTTGAAGCAAAAAAACACCTCCCAATTAGCGGTGGTGAAATGATTCTTGATTATCAGGTTTTAAGTGTTGAAGAAAAGACAAATAATATGAATGTATTGCTCGTCGCAACAACAAAAGAGGAAATGAATAATCATACTAATACGCTTGTTAGCTGTGATTTGACTCCTTCAATAGTTGATGCCCAAGCACTTGCAATCGCAAATGTATTTGCATTAAATACATATGTAGAAGACGGCTCTTATATTATACTCGATGTAGGTGCACATACCACAAATATGGTTGTGTATGGTCCTAAAGCCAAATTTTTCTCACGCGATATTGACTACGGCGGTTTTCATTTTACTAAAGATATTATGAAAAAGCATAATTTAAGCTTTGAAGAAGCAGAAAACTTTAAGTTTGAATATGGATTGCAAGGACCTGAAGCTCAAACGCAGACAATCTCCCTAAGTGCTTTGGATATTAGTGAAAAGCCAACAGAGGAGTCTATAGCTCTGGAAGTAAAAAGATCACTACGTTTTTATGTAAAAGAAGCAGGTAACAGTGATTTTAAAAAAGTGCTTCTAATCGGTGGTGGCTCTAAATTAATAGGATTGCCAGAATACTTGGCAGAAAACCTTAATTTAGAAATAGAAATTTATGATCCATTCTATAATCTCGAAATGCCAGAAAAGTTTAGAGATAAAAAAGATCCACAACTTGCTCTTGCTCTCGGCTTGGCAATGAGAAAAGAATAGAAATTAAGGAGTTAGGATGAATCAACTGCATTTCACAATAAATTTAAATAAATATGGAGAATTAAAGCAACAGATAGAAGCTGAAAATAAGACATTCGTGAAAATGATTGTTACGTTTTTGCTGTTATCAGTAATTCTTTATGGCTTCGCATTATATTTAAATTCGAACATGAAGAAAAAATATGAGAATAGGCATAACTATCTTAATCGCATCCAACAAGAACTTAAAGATTTTAGTGCAAGTTCAGATTATTTATCTTCAAAAGACTTAGAACGACTAACAAGGGTTAATAATAATCGTGTATTCTGGGCAAAGAAGTTGGTTGCTCTTTCAGAAAGAACATCTTCAAAGATTGCAATTACACACTTCTCTTTTAAAAATGGCATTCTTAGCCTGTTTGGCATTACCAAGCTCGATAGAGATGTAAAAGAGTTTGATCTGATGGATAGTTTTATTGTTTCATTAAAACAAAATGAAGATATAAGCTTAGACTTTCCAGAAATACGTTTTGTCAGATCATCCAAAGATACTGAGAAAGATGTCGAGATATTGCGCTTTCAAATAGATTGTATATCTAAAGACTATGGACAAAGAGGAGTGCGAGATGAAGACTAAATATTTGAGCTTTCTCCTTGTGATTATTTTAGTTAGCTTTGGTTTTCTTTGGTCTGCAACAACAATGATCAGCAATCAAAAGTCAAAAATAGACAAAATAGATGCAAGAATCAAAAATAGCCAAGAACAACTGAATAGTGCAAAAGTATTAACTAAAGAGCTTAGCGAAGTATCTAAAATCATAAATAATACCCTTACACAGGAAGATAAGCTTTCAGCAGATGAAGCAAATGCGTTTGTAAAAGATATAGCGAATTTGTGCGATAAATATCGTATCAGCGTTGTTGGCTTATTCCCAAAAATATCATATTCTTCCAGCAAAGTTCTTGAACAACAATTTACTGTGGAAATAGAATGTACATATGTTCAATTAGGAAATCTCTTAAGCAGTATAGAAGCATACGACTACATTCTAAAAGTGAACACATTAGACGTAAGCCCAATGAGCACAAGCAAAGAATTGAGCAAATTAGATGGTGAAACGCTGTATAGAATTTCACTTGAATTGTCAATATTCAAGATTGTTAAGGAGGTATAAATGCAAGAAAAACATATAAAAGATCTGGTAATCTCAATTGCATTTATAATGCTACTTATATTTACTGTAAATGATTATAGCCTCTACCATAAGGTAAATAAAGTTCCAAAAGAGTCAAAGTTTGCAAATATTGCTCTCGATGAAGCTCTATTAGCCCAAATTCAATCTATTGAAAGTTCAATTACTGATAGAAAAAACTTTACTTTCACAGTAACTAAAGACCCATTAATGCAAGATCTAATTGTAAGAACCAGACAAGACATGCAAAAGCAATGGGAGGAAATGGTTGCTTCAATGATGCGTCTTAGTGCAACTTTTACAGATTCACATGGCAAGCAAAAAGCGATGATTTCTTATGATGGCAAAAATCATTTGGTTGGTGTTGGCGAATCAGTAGCAAACAGAAAAATTGTCAAGATAGAAACTGGTAAAGTTCATTTTGTCGAAGGTAATTTTAAAGGCGAATTGGTAGTACAAAAAATACCACCAAGACCAAAAGAACTCGACGAGAGTGCAAAAGAAAGACAATACAATTGGTAAAAAATAAAAATATACAGCCAAATTTGGTGAGTAAAAAAGGAGAATTTATGATTCCAGCAGGTTACGAAGCTTCAAAACCTTCGGTGAAATCGAATAAGAGAAAATTAGGAATTATCGTAATTAGCATCTGCTTTCTTTTAGCAAGCATGTCTTTATTTGCTCAAGATGCTAAAGAAAGTAAAGATTTACTAAACAGAAAAGTATCATTAAATGCAGAAGATGCCCCATTATCAAATGTGATTGCAACTTTGGCATCTTTAAGTGATTGTAATATCGTCTTATCAGTTGAGACAGGTCAATCAGGATCTCAAGAACAACAACAAGAAAAGAAGATTACAATAAATGTAAAAAACTTGCCAATTGAGCAAGCATTAAGCCTTGTAGTAAAAGCTTCTGGCTTGTCTTATCGCTTAGTTGGTGAAAACACTTTCCTCGTTGGTGAAAAAGCAAGAATCAGCGAAGAAGTAGGCGAAAGATCGTTTATTGTTAATTTGAATAATGTCAATGCAGAAAAAATAGCTAAATCTTTTGCTGATATGGGTGGAAAAGTTACTGCTATTGAAGGTCAAAATGCATTGATGATTTCAGCAAACCCAGAAACTTATGCAGAAATAAGCAAAAGAGTCGAAGAGCTTGATACACCTCAAAAACAAATTCAAATTCGTGCTCGTTTAATTGAAATTTCGATCAATGATACAAAGAAATTAGGAATCGATTGGTCACGTTTAAATCATCTTACCACAATTCTTGCGGAAGATCCAGTAAATGCAAATGGTGTTGGATTACCATACTCATTCTCAGATGAGACAGGTGCTCTACCATTTGGTAATGCTGAAGACTTTGAGAAACTCCCCGAAACACAGTACTTTCAAAAACTTGATGGATGGGACAACGTCGGACACTTTAGCCGTCAATTGACAGCTTTTGATATCACTATTGATTGGTTATTACAAAACAATGCAGCAAAGCTTTTAACAGATGCGCATGTAACTGCTCTTAATGGTGAAGAAGCAGAAATATTTATCGGTGAAGTTATTCCTTTCGTTGTTACAGACAATGACAAGCAAGTACAAGTCGAAAGAGAAGAAACAGGTATTAAGCTTACAATCTTACCAGTAGTAAATGCAGATGGTATGATTACGGCTAAGATTAATCCTGAAGTTAGCTCTGTTACTGATCTTGTTGGTGGTTATGTACCAAGAACAAAACAAAGACGTGTAAACTCAACTGTAACCGTGCCAAACGGAGAGAAAATACTCGTTGGTGGTTTGCTTAGCTCAAATTTATTCCAGACAGTAAACAAAGTTCCAATTTTAGGCGATATACCATTTATCGGTGCATTATTCCGTCATAAAGTAGAACAATTAGAATCAACTGATTTGGTAATAGAAATTACACCACGTGTTATTAATCTTGCAGAAGAACAACAAGAATTTGTTTTGGATGAAAGATTGACAAGAGAGCTAATTGAACGTAAGACCGAAGATTCTGAAAATGAAGAAGAACAGGAGTAAACATGAAGTTAGCATTTATAAATCGTAAACTTGTAAATATAGGAATATTATTTGTTCTTCTTTTTACAGTTATTCTTATGACAGCTTGCGATAAGCGCTCACTTGATCCAAATGCAATTCAACTTACAAAATTAACTTGCAATAAAACTGAATTGTATGAAGATAATGGTGCAAGCTGGGCTACATTAAAAGCTACTGTAAAAGACAATAATGGCTTTCCTGTTTATGAACAAAATATTAATTTTAAAAGTGATAACCCAAATATCAGCTTTTTACCAGCAAGAACCTTAACTGATAGTTCTGGTATTGCTACATCAGACGTTTTTGTCAGCGGAGATATCTTAGATGGTGCTGATTCTTTGACCGTAACTGTTTATGCTTATTTGGGCACCAAAACATACTTGTCAAAAGAATTGCTCGTACGCAAAAACCCTCATGCTGAACGTATTATTATGCAAGGTGTGAACAATATGACGCTTGATGTAAACTATGATATGACTATCAGTGCAATTGCTTATGACTCAAACAACCAAATCATGCCTAACGGAACAGTCGTTACATTCCAAACTAATGGCGGTTATTTTATTGATGCAAATGAAGTCATTTCAGAAACAGAAATTGCTGCAAGAGTTACAAATGGAACAGCTTCCGTAAGATATAACACAAGCACAACTGCTGGATCATTCACTGTCTCAGCTCGTATTGGCCAAATATATGCTGAAAATCCAAAAAATATAACTGTGCGTGCAGGTATTCCTAAACTTATTGTGTGCTCACCAATTGATCCTGAAACAGAAGAAGTTATCGATAATGTTATCGTAAACAGTCCTCCAATTAAAATTGTTGGAAGATTGACAGATGAGTGGAGCAACCCAATCACAGGTAGAATTGTTACTTTAGAGTCAAATTTAGGTGTAATTCCTCCAAGTGTAACAACCAAAGAAGATGGTGTTTTCTCTGCTAATTTTACACCAGGAACAGCTGCAGGTATTGCACTTATCCAAGCAGCTTGCGATAGTGCAAAAACCGCAACTATGCTAAATATCAATACTGAAGGGGTTCAGTCACTTAGATTTACAACACAAGGTACAATTAACCTCAGTGTTCAAGGATCTGGCGGTACTGAGTCTGCTACATTAGGTGTAAAACTATATGATAATATCGGCAACGTTGTTAATCAAGCTGGATACAATATTAAATTTAGCTTTGAGTCAAAACCAGAAGGTGTAAAAATTAACGGAGGCGAGACAACGATCGTACAAACTGATATGAGTGGGCTTGCAACCGTGTTTATAACAAGCGGTACAAAATCTGGTATCGCTGTTTTGAGAGCTGAATTGGTTGATGCTGATGGTAATCCATATTACCCAGAAACACCAATAGTTGTTAGACAAGGCCAAATTATTATCCAAGCAGGAAAACCAAATACAGTTGCGTTTACAATTGGTGGACATGACTCTGGTATCGATCTTGGTGCTGGTAACTGGAAAGTTGTTATTGGTGCAATAATTAAAGACCAATGGGGTAACCCCGTTGAGAAAAATACTGGTGTTTACTTTAGCCTAACAGATCAAACAACACAAACATATGGCGACTCAGTAAGCGTCTTTGCATCATCTTACGTTGGTAATATAAGTGCAATTGGTGACTCAGCTGATGGTACAGCATATTCAACTTTAGTATATCATGGAACATTATCAAATATGTCAATTGGTATAATGGCATCAGTTGGTTCATATGATGGTGTACCTTTTGAATTTGACGGAAGAATAGTTCTTCCAATGCAAAATGCAACAATCGAAGTTATACCTCAAGAACAGCATTTAGACTTCTACCCTGTAGGAGGTGCAGACGGTTCATCTGTTAAAACAGTCTTATTCACAACAGTTAGAGATGGACAGAATAACCCTGTCAGAAATGTTCCATTAATCTTTAATACAAATAGGGGAATTTTCAACGATGGCGATATCACATATTCACAACCAAGTCACCCATTCTGGGATCCATCAGGTGCTCAGTTTAATGATATACCTGAAGATGAAGATCAATTCCCACATACTGGTACCACTGGATACAATGGAAAGAATGATAAATGGATAGCTTTCTATAAATATGAAGCTTTACCATCACCAATGACACCAATTCCACAAGATACTTCAGCTGATATTATTGTCTATATCTTGGGGTATAATACTCAAGCAACAACATCGGTTATCTTAAGAAGATTTGACTAATATATGCTTAATGGGAGGGTTCTCCCTCCCATTTTTAAAAATTTGCAGATAAATTCTGCATAAACAAAGGAGAGACATGTCTTTTAATCCACAATTTAGTAAAATAGGCGAGATTCTTGTTCATAAAGGCTATGCAAGTGAAGAACAGGTAAAAGAAGCTCTTATAAAACAAAATAATTTCGGACTTAAGATCGGTGATACCATGATTAAGTTAGGGTATATTCAAGAAAAACAGCTATTGGAATGCCTGCATGAACAGCTTGAAATTCCTATTGTTTCTGAAGAAAACTTAATGGATATTAATGAAGAAATTGTAGCACTAATTCCTGAACCATTTGCAGTTGAAAATCGCTGTATGGCTTTTGCTCTTGAAGGCGAAACTTTGTTTGTTGCTATGACAGAGCCCGAAGATATCGTGGTTATCGACGATCTAAAAAAATTAAGTGGTAAAAATATTCAGACTGCTTTGATAGGTGACAATTTGTTGACTAATGCAATGGAGAAATATTACAAGAGCATCAGAACAACCTCTCAGGTTGAAGATGCTGTTGGAAATTTTGAATTTGTAGCAGTTGATGAAGATGAGCAAGAAATTTCGATCGGTACTTCGAAAGAAGCAGACGCTCCAATTGTAAAGCTTGTCAATCTGATAATCACAGAAGCTATCAAAGCAAACTGTACAGATATTCATATCGAACCACTTACAAAACATACTCGCGTCAGATTCCGTGTTGACGGTGCATTACGAGAAGCAATGAACCCACCAATACAAATGCACCCAGGTATTATTTCTTTGATAAAGGTTATGTCAAAATTAAATATTGCGGAACGAAGATTGCCACAAGACGGACATATTTCATTGAAAACCAGCCTCAAAAGCGTTGACGTGCGTGTGTCTATCATCCCTACTGTATTGGGTGAAAAAGTCGTTATGCGTCTGCTTGATAAAGGTGACTTTGGCTTTACTTTGAATACTCTTGGTTTTGAAGAAGAAAAACTTGCAATATTCAGAAAATGGATTCGTCGCCCTTACGGAATTATTATCGTATCAGGTCCTACTGGATCTGGTAAATCTACTACTCTTCACGCAGCAGTAAAAACTATTCAAGATATCGAAACTAATATTATTACCGTTGAAGACCCAGTTGAGTATAGGCTCGAAGGTATTACTCAAGTTGAGACTCATGAAAAAATTGGACTTACATTCGGTGCAGCATTGCGTTCCGTTCTTCGTCAAGATCCCGACGTGTTGCTCATTGGTGAGATTCGAGATGAAGAAACTGCAGATATTGCTATCAAGTTCTCATTGACAGGTCACTTGGTATTTACAACTCTTCATGCAAATGATGCTCCATCAACTATTACCCGTATGATTGATATTGGTATTAAACCATATCTTGTTGGTTCTTCTCTTAACCTTGTTATGGCACAGCGTCTTGTGAGAAAAATTTGCAAGCATTGTGTGAGAGAGTATAAACCAACACAAGATGAAATCCAACAGGCAGGTCTTACTTTAGAGCAAGTTGCCAACATGCAGTTTAAGATGGGTACTGGCTGTGTTCACTGTAATAATACAGGTTATTCAGGACGTACAGGTATTTTCGAGATGCTCGAAGTGAATGCAAATATCAGACACTTGATTTTTGAGGGTGCAAATCAAGATCTTATCAGAGATGCAGCTCTTGTAAATGGAATGCACACACTTCATGATGCAGCTGTCGAAAAAATGGAACAAGGTGTTACAACAATACGTGAAGTTATTAAATTAACTGTTTTTGATTAAAAGGAATAAAAATTATGGCAGCATTTCAATACATTATAAAAGACGCAAAAGGAGCTCGAGTTGAAGGGGTAATGAAAGCCAATTCAATCGACGAAGCAATTGATAAACTAATTCAAGAAGGTGGCACGATTATATCTGTTAAAAGCACATCAGAAGGTGCTTTTCAAGGTAAAATGTCACTTTTCGATAAGCTTATGCTTACCGTTTATAAAATTAGAACAGGCGTCTCATTATCAGTTTTAGTTTTCTTTACCAGACAGTTATCAACTATGTTCTCTGCAGGTTTAACAATCGAGAAAGCTATCTCAGACCTTGAAAAGGAAGAGAAAAATGCAAAGTTTAAAAAGGTGCTAAGAAAGATTAGCGATGATATTCGAAAAGGATATAGCTTGTCTGAAGCACTCGAGCAACATCCAGGTATTTTTAACCCTCTATATGTTGCACTTGTAAAAGCGGGTGAAGTTGCTGGTACTTTGCACACTATTCTTGATGAATTATCTGACTATCTTGAAAAAATAGAAGATACAAGACGTAAAGTAGGATCCGCTATGGCTTATCCAGTATTTATTATCGTCTTTCTTGCTTGCGTTGTATGGGGTCTTTTTTACTATATTATCCCCATGTTCTCAGAAGTTTACGGTAAGTTCGGTGCTGATTTGCCCATAGCTACATTGACGGCTATTAAGATTAGTGATTTGATTCGAGATAACGTTGTTTTTACTCTCTTCCTCATTGTTATGTTCTTTTTCGCTATGTTTTTAGTGTATCTAACAGATAGAGGACGTTATGTTTTTGACCAACTACTGATTAAACTACCTGTAATTGGTAATCTAATGCTAAACTCAATTATGTCAAAGTTTGCAAGAACATTTAGTATCTTAATGGCTGCGGGTGTACCTATTATGGATACTTTGGAGCTCTCAGAAAATGTCGTTCAAAATGCAGTAGTTGAAAATGCTATTAGAAAAGCAAGAGTAATGGTTAAAGAAGGATATAGTGTCGCTGGTGCATTTAGAAAAACTGGCGTTTTCCCTTCTACTTTACTACAGCTCACATCGACTGGAGAAGACACTGGTGAAATGGACAAACTCTTAGGAAAAGCAGCTCAATTTTATGAGAAGCTTGTGGACACTGTTATCGATAGATTAACCTCTCTAATCGAGCCTTTATTGATTATTATCATGGCTGCGGTTGTCGGTTCTATCATTATTGTTGTCTATTTACCTATATTCAACTTAGGTTTAGCTATGTCGTCAGGACTAAAATAAACATTGATAATTATAATAAAAGCCAGCATTGCTGGCTTTTTTTTTGTTTAAGGTGCTTTTTTGTTTAGCTAAATTCTTCTTTGTCGCTTCTACAGAGCATAGTTTTGTAAAAAAGAACCTTTTTTCATGGATTACATTCAAAGCTGCACTTATATAGTCTTTCTTTTATG